>ERZ1673730.140-NODE-140-length-116687-cov-92.198265_pt1 | contig 116687 bp, 101 predicted proteins | sample MGYA00580200_ERZ1673730 | MGnify/ENA primary metagenome ERZ1673730 (study PRJEB41218, sample SAMN15661761) | gut metagenome | host: Homo sapiens | place: Canada: London | collected 2015-08-20/2019-03-30 | study: EMG produced TPA metagenomics assembly of...
GCGCTTGCATGGCATGCAAGAGGTCAGCGGTTCGATCCCGCTTAGCTCCACCAAATTCTGCACCCAGCAGATTTGGTTCGTAAAGAGGTCCTGTGGGGCTATAGCTCAGCTGGGAGAGCGCTTGCATGGCATGCAAGAGGTCAGCGGTTCGATCCCGCTTAGCTCCACCAAAATTCAGAACCCTCGCCTCGGCGGGGGTTTTTGTTTTTAGCTGTTTTCATGTAAAGCACTTTCTGGTTAAGTCAGTTAATCTCCAGCTATTAAAATCGAAAGTAATTTCAGACTTTTTCCTGATAATTCACCTTGCCTGCCCTAAATAAGCAACATAACATTTCCCCCATTAAACGTAATGAGGTTGCCGGAGTTTTAATTAACAATAATGCTTGATAAAATTAACATTAATATCAAAAAAACTCTGTTGGCCTTTCTCGTCAGTTTAGTCGCTATTCCGCTGGCTCGTTTTATTTCACCGCAAACGGTTATTGATGGCAATCTTATTTATATTGCCTGGCTGCCAATCAGCGTGATGTTTTCTGTTATTTTTATCTTTGGCCGCTATGCGATCGCACCATTAATTCTCGCGTTTGCCATTACCAATAGCTTTCTCATTGAATTAACGCTGTCACAGGCGCTTATTCTGCTCTTTTGTCAGCTGTTTGCTGTGTTTGTCTCCTGCGCTGTTTTACGCCTGATGGTGGGCAAGCGCTGGCGGTGTGGCCCCACGGCGAAACATATGGGGGCGCGGATCTTCTGGGGCGGCTTCTTCGCGCCGGTGCTGTTGAAAATCACCATGTACCTTGCCGGGCAATATTTTGCGTTTCCATTATCTATTACCAGTTACTTTGGTAGTATGCCGTTGATTTATACCGTAATAGATATCCAAAGTTTAATCAGCGCGGCATTAATTTTTACGACGTTTCTTTATTATCCAATGCGGATGATTATCAGTCCGCACTATGCCCGACGTTTCTGGCGTCAGGAATGTTTACCATGGCTGGCACCCAAACATCGTTCTTTTACCCTATATTGGTTTATCTCGCTGGCGCTTTTATTAACTTTACTGTGTGCGCCGTATCAGTCTGAATTTATTGCCGGTTATTTAGTTCCGGTGATATTTATTGTCTACTTTATCGGGATTAGCCGGATTGGTCATGCGCTGCTGCGTATTTCATGGTCTGTCTCAGCCTTTTTGCTGGTGGTGTATAATAAAAACTTTCTCCAGGGCGTCCAGAGCGAGTATTCATTATCCTTTGTGCTGTCAGTCCTGATCTCCTTCACTATCTGTTTGTTTTATATGGCAGACACCTATGCCCGCAGCGATCGCAATAAACGCCGCTGGCGTAGCCAGGCGGAAGAGGATCCGCTGACGGGCTTACCTAATCTGCGCGCGCTGGTGAGCCATTTACAGAGCAGTCCTCTGCAGGCTATCTGCAGCTTGCGTATCGATAATCTCGATTTTCTTAGCCGACATTATGGGCTAATGATGGGCGTGGACTGTAAACGGCAAATCATCCGGGCGCTTCAGCCGCTGTTGGGGGCAACGGATAAAGTCTTCCAGGTTCCCGGCAGCGAATTGATCCTCGTGCTTGACGGGCCGGACCCTGCGGCGCGGCTAAACCATATGGTCGCCATCCTCAACCACAAAAAGTTCAGCTGGCATAATCAGCCGCTGGATCTTGAGTTTGGCGCGGCATGGAGCCGTGATGACGGTCAGGGTGAGACGCTGCACCAGATGCTGGGCCAGCTCAGCTGGCTTTCCGAACAGGCGGGCAGTGAACGCCGGGTACTGGCGTTGGATGAGGAGCAGGAGCTGGTGGTGGATCAAACCACCGAGCAGGTACGCCTCCTGATGCGCGTCAAGCAGGTTCTCAAAGAGCGGGCGCTGGTGCTCTATGCGCAACCGATTCAAAACGCGGAGGGGGAGGGCTATCATGAGATCCTCACGCGCATGCGCTGTGGTGACGGCGTCATTATGCCGGATCAGTTTATTCCGCTGATTGTGCAGTTTAACCTCAGCCAGCGTTTTGACATGCTGGTGCTGGAGACCCTGTTCAGTTCGCTCCATCAGCATCCCGGCCAGCGGTTCTCGGTCAATCTGCTGCCTTCAACCCTGATGCAAAAAGACAGCGCGGCGCAGATTATCGCGCTGTTTCAACGCTATCGCATTTCGCCAGATCTTATCACCATTGAGGTGACCGAAGAGCAGGCCTTCTCCAATGCCGACACCAGCCAGCAAAATCTCGACGCGCTGCGCGCGTTTGGCTGCGCCATCGCCATTGATGACTTTGGCACCGGTTATGCGAACTATGAACGACTGAAGCATCTGCAGGCCGATATCATTAAGATTGACGGCTGCTTCGTCCGCGACATTCTGACGGACCCGCTGGATGCCATTATGGTGAAATCGATTGTCGAAATGGCGCGGGCGAAACAGATGAGCGTGGTGGCGGAATATGTCGAAAGCGAACCGCAAAAAGCGCGCCTGCTGGAACTGGGCGTGAATTATCTGCAGGGTTACCTGGTCGGTAAGCCTCAGCCGTTGGGCGAATGACGGGTAAAAAAAAGCCGGGCGTTGCCCGGCTTAGATGACTGGCGCCTGTTACAGAACCAGTGCCGCAATCGAGGCAGACAGCACGCTAACCAGCGTGGAGCCGTAGACCAGCTTCAGACCGAAGCGAGAAACCACGTTACCCTGTTCTTCGTTCAAGCCTTTGATCGCCCCGGCGATGATGCCGATAGATGAGAAGTTGGCGAAGGAGACCAGGAAGATAGAGATAATGCCTTCCGCACGCGGAGAGAGCGTCGAGGCGATTTTCTGCAGATCCATCATGGCGACGAATTCGTTGGAGACCAGCTTGGTGGCCATAATACTGCCCACCTGCAGCGCTTCGCTTGCCGGCACACCCATCACCCAGGCAACCGGGTAGAAGATATAGCCGAGGATCCCCTGGAAGGAGATGCTGTAGCCGAACCAGCCGGTCACGGTGGCGAACAGGGCGTTCAGGGCCGAGATCAGTGCGATGAAGCCGATCAGCATCGCCGCCACGATAATCGCGACTTTAAAGCCCGCCAGAATGTACTCGCCCAGCATTTCGAAGAAGCTCTGGCCTTCGTGCAGATTCGACATCTGCAGATTTTCTTCGCTCTCTTCCACGCGGTACGGGTTAATCAATGACAGAACGATAAAGGTGCTGAACATGTTGAGCACCAGCGCCGCGACGACATACTTCGGCTGCAGCATGGTCATGTACGCGCCTACGATCGACATCGACACGGTGGACATCGCCGTCGCCGCCATGGTGTACATGCGGTTGCGCGACATTTTGCCGAGAATATCTTTATAGGCGATAAAGTTTTCCGACTGACCGAGGATCAGCGAGCTCACGGCGTTGAAGGATTCCAGCTTGCCCATGCCGTTGATTTTCGACAGAACGGTACCGATGGCACGGATGACAATCGGCAGAATACGAATATGCTGCAAAATACCGATCAACGCGGAAATGAAGACGATAGGGCACAGAACCTTAAGGAAGAAGAAGGCCAGACCTTTATCGTTCATGCTGCCGAACACGAAGTTTGTCCCTTCGTTGGCAAACCCGAGAAGCTTTTCAAACATCTCAGAGAAGCCTTTCACAAAACCCAGACCAATATCGGAGTTCAGGAAGAACCAGGCCAGCAGGACTTCGATGACAAGCAGTTGAACAACATAACGAATACGGATCTTTTTACGGTCGTGACTGACCAACAGGGCCAGTATAGCCACCACAACGATCGCGAGGACAAAATGCAAGACGCGGTCCATAGTTGCTCCAAATATGAGGCAGGTTAAATTTCCGTGCACATTCTATGCAACGGCTTTAAAGAAAACGAGATCAATTGCACACTATTGCAAGGAACTGTGACCAATGGCAAAAATAGTGATCAAACATCCACTTTTGTTATGTTACGTAAAGGTTTTAAAAGTTGCATTCTTGTACTACTCTTAGTGCTGGGCACGCTCTCGTGTTCTAACGCCCGTTTTTCATTTCCGGCCAGCTATTGTTCCCGCCTATCACAGCAATCATTATCTCCATTTTAAATGAACTTGATAATCATTCGCATTTTGATAGCATGAAACATAGCAAAGGCTATATTTCCAGAGGCAGAAGATGACTAGCAGTCGCGTTGAGAATAGCAGTAGTCGCGCCGCGCGCAAGGTGAAGCTCGCCCTCATGGGGCCCGCTTTCGTCGCTGCCATTGGCTATATCGACCCCGGTAATTTCGCCACTAACATTCAGGCTGGCGCCAGCTTTGGCTATCAGCTGCTGTGGGTCGTGGTATGGGCCAACCTGATGGCGATGCTGATCCAGGTGCTCTCTGCCAAACTGGGCATTGCCACCGGCAAAAATCTGGCCGAGCAGATCCGTGACCATTACCCGCGACCGGTGGTGTGGTTCTATTGGGTGCAGGCGGAAATCATTGCGATGGCCACCGACCTGGCTGAATTTATCGGCGCTGCGATTGGCTTTAAGCTGGTACTGGGCGTGTCGCTTCTGCAGGGGGCGGTGCTGACCGGGGTGGCGACCTTCCTGATCCTGATGCTGCAGCGGCGCGGGCAAAAGCCGCTGGAGAAGGTGATCGGCGGGCTGCTGTTGTTTGTCGCTGTGGCCTATGTCGTGGAGTTGATCTTTTCTCAGCCCGCGCTGGCCCCCCTGACAAAAGGGCTGGTGATCCCTACGCTGCCCAACGGCGAGGCGGTATTCTTAGCCGCCGGGGTACTGGGGGCGACCATTATGCCGCACGTTATCTACTTACATTCCTCGCTTACCCAGCATCTGCACGGCGGTACGCGGAAAGAACGCTATAACGCGACCCGCTGGGATGTGGCGATCGCCATGACCATTGCCGGGTTTGTCAACCTGGCGATGATGGCGACCGCCGCGGCGGCATTCCATTTCAACGGCCATACCGGCGTCGCCGATCTCGATCAGGCTTACAGAACGCTGGAGCCACTGCTGAGCCACGCGGCGGCGACCATCTTTGGTCTGAGCCTGGTCGCTGCAGGTTTATCATCGACGGTAGTGGGTACCCTGGCAGGGCAGGTCGTCATGCAGGGGTTTATCCGCTTTCATATTCCGCTGTGGTTTCGCCGGGCGGTCACCATGCTGCCGTCGTTTGTGGTGATCCTGCTGGGGCTGGATCCTACGCGTATCCTGGTGATGAGTCAGGTGCTGCTGAGCTTTGGTATTGCGCTTGCTCTGGTGCCGCTGCTGATATTTACCAGCAATGCGCAACTGATGGGCGACCTGGTGAATACCCGCTGGGTGAGAGTCACTGGCTGGGTGATTGTCGCCATTGTGGTGAGTCTGAACGGCTGGTTAATTGTGGGATCGCTGCTCGGTGTGGCGTAGTTCTTGACCCGCGCTGGTTAAAGCAAAGGGGAGCCAATGGGCTCCCCTTTTCGTCTGTTAGTGATGACCATGGCCATGGCCACGTCCGCCCGGGCCTCGTCCCCAGCCGCCGCGGTGGTCGTCGCGGTCGCTCCAGCCAGCACGATAGCCGCGCTCCCAGGCTTTATTTTTACCCTTGTCCCAGCCGCGGTGCCAGCCGTTGTCATGTCGATGCCAACGGTTATCACGCCATTCATAGTGACGACGCCAGTAATCACGGTCGCGCCAGCCGCCACCGTCCCAGTAGTTACCGTAATTGTCACGATCGCCTATTTGTAATTTTACCGATGGCAGCAGGGTGATTTCACCAGCGTTAGCGACTAGTGGCGCTGCGGCCAGCAGTACTGCTGCCAGAATCAGTGACCTGAACATACTCTTCTCCTTCACGATCGGGGCCGTAAGCGGCCTGTTAACCTGATATTACGGGCCGGTAAAGACCCGCCGCATCGGACGAACTCCGAAAGCGCAGAAAAGAGCACTTTTTGCTAAAGTAACATTTGCTTTACAGCGCAAGGATGGCGTCGATGGCCGCGCACTCTTCGGTGCTGAAATGGCGATTCTGCAGCATGCCGACGGCATCATCCAGCTGCGCGGTTTTGCTGGCGCCGATCAGCACGGAGGTCACTTTCTCCTCGCGCAGAACCCAGGCCAGCGCCATCTGCGACAGCTTCTGCCCGCGCTCTTCCGCTATCGTATTTAGCTGACGAATTTTTTCTAATCGCGCGGCGGTCAGTTGCTCCGGCTGCAGAAAACGACTGCTGCTGGCGGCGCGAGAGTCGGCCGGGATACCGTTCAGATAGCGATCGGTAAGCTGTCCGCCCGCCAGCGGTGAAAACGCTATACTTCCCACCCCTTCCGTCTGCAGAAAATCCAGCAGCCCATCTTCCGCACTGCGTTCGAACATCGAATAGCGGGGCTGGTGAATGACGCAGGGCGTACCGAGGTCGTTAAGGATCTTCACCGCCTCCTGCGCCTGGGCCAGCGGATAGTTGGAGATCCCGACGTACAGCGCTTTACCCTGACGGACAAGATGATCGAGCGCACGCATTGTTTCCGTCAGTGGGGTCTGCGGGTCCGGGCGGTGATGATAAAAAATATCGACATACTCCAGCCCCATGCGCTGCAGGCTCTGGTTAAGACTGGCCACCAGATATTTGCGTGAACCCCAGTCGCCGTACGGGCCGTCCCACATGGTGTAGCCCGCTTTGGTGGAGATGATCAACTCATCGCGATAGGGCTGGAGCGCCTCTTTCAGAATGCGGCCAAAATTGCTCTCTGCTGAACCCGGCGGCGGCCCATAGTTGTTGGCGAGGTCGAAATGAGTTATGCCAAGGTCAAACGCGTGCAGGAGCATCTGCCGGCTGATCTCCACGCGCGTTTCGTCGCCAAAGTTGTGCCACAGGCCGAGAGAAATCGCCGGGAGCTGAAGGCCGCTGCGCCCGCAGCGACGATACTCCATCGTTTGATATCGCGTCGTGCTTGCCTGATAAACCATTCTTCCTCCGCAGATAAAATAGGGTGTGTATACGTTTACACTAATCAATGTTCTGCATGGAGTACACTGCTTTTTGGGCGTAACTATTGCTTTACACCGGCTTTATCGTCCCCCTTCTGGACAGGCGGATCGCTTATTCAATACTCAAATTACACCTGCACCAAAATGAGGATAATGGACATGCAACCGACCTACACTATTGGGGATTATCTGCTGGATCGCCTCGTTGACTGCGGTATTGACCGCTTGTTCGGCGTACCAGGAGATTACAACTTACAGTTTCTCGATCGCGTCATCGCGCACAGCGCCCTGGGGTGGGTCGGCTGCGCCAACGAGCTGAATGCGGCCTATGCCGCTGACGGATATGCGCGCATCAAAGGGGCCGGTGCGCTGCTGACCACCTACGGCGTCGGCGAACTGAGCGCGCTGAACGGCATTGCGGGTAGCTATGCGGAACATATTCCGGTATTGCATATCGTCGGCGCGCCCTCTACCGGCGCTCAGCAGCGTGGCGAACTGCTGCACCATACCCTCGGCGATGGCGATTTTCGCCATTTCGCCCGCATGAGCGAGCAGATCACCTGCAGCCAGGCGCTGCTGACCGCCGGCAACGCCTGCTATGAGATCGACCGTGTCCTGCGCGATATGCTGACGCATCATCGGCCCGGCTATCTGATGCTGCCGGCCGATGTCGCCAGAGCGGCAGCGATTGCCCCAGCCCAGCGCTTACTGGTGGAGCCCGCTCCGGCGGATGAAAACCAGCTCGCCGGGTTCCGAGAACATGCCAGCCGCCTGCTGCGGGGCAGCCGACGCATTTCTCTGCTGGCGGATTTCCTGGCGCAACGCTATGGCCTGCAGAACACGCTCCGGGAGTGGGTGGCGAAAACCCCCATCGCCCATGCCACCATGCTAATGGGCAAGGGGTTGTTCGATGAGCAGCTGAGCGGGTTTGTCGGGACCTATAGCGGGATCGCCAGCGCCCCGCAGACCCGGGAGGCGATTGAAAACGCCGACACCATCATCTGCATTGGTACGCGCTTCACCGACACTATCACCGCGGGATTCACCCAGCATCTGGCGCGGGAGAAGACCATTGAGATCCAGCCCTTCGCCGTCAGGGTGGGCGACCACTGGTTCAGCGGCGTGCCGATGGATCAAGCCCTGGCTGCATTAATGACGCTTTCCGCCCCGCTGGCGGCGGAGTGGGCGGCGCCTCAGGTCGTGGCGCCGGAAGTGGAAGAGGAGGGCGAAGGCGAGTTAACCCAGAAGAATTTCTGGTCGACTGTGCAGGATGCGCTGCGCCCCGGCGATATTATCCTCGCCGATCAGGGGACGGCGGCGTTTGGCATCGCGGCGCTTAAGCTTCCCTCTGAGGCATCGCTGATCGTTCAGCCGCTGTGGGGGTCGATTGGTTTTACCCTCCCGGCCGCCTATGGCGCGCAAACCGCGGCGGAAGAGCGGCGGGTGGTGCTGATTGTCGGCGATGGCGCCGCCCAACTGACGATTCAGGAGATGGGCTCTATGCTTCGCGATAAGCAAAAACCGCTTATTCTGTTGCTGAATAACGAAGGGTATACCGTGGAGCGGGCGATTCATGGCCCTGAGCAGCGCTACAATGACATCGCCCTGTGGGACTGGCAGCGGCTGCCGGAAGCCTTCGCCCCGGACGTTGTTTCTCGCTGCTGGCGGGTCACGCACACGGCTGAGCTACGGGAAGCGATGGCGGAAAGCATCACCTCCGATACCCTTACCCTGGTCGAAGTGATGCTACCGAAAATGGATATCCCCGATTTCCTGCGTGCGGTGACGCAGGCGCTGGAGGAACGAAACAGCCGCGTTTAGTCGGTATGTCGTTTGGCAATCATCAACGGCCTCCCGGCCAGCAGCAGCCAGGCCGGGAGCATCACAATGCACAGCAGCGGTAGCAGCGTCGTATCCGGGACCACCACGGCGGCCATAAACAGGCTAAGCCAGCCGTCGCGGGTGACGACCAGCACCATGCCGAGGATCGCGCAGGAGACGGTGATCGCCGCTGGCACGGCATCCACGTGGGCATGCAGCATCAGCCCCAGCGCCACCCCAACGAAGACCGCCGGGAAAATCCGCCCACCGCGGAAACCGCTGGCGGAGGCGAGCACCAGGGCAGCCAGTTTGACCAGCGCGATGAGCAGAAAATCCGCGGCGGTTAGCGTCTGGCTGAAAGCCAGCTGCTGCATCTCATCCAGCCCCTTAAACAGCGTTAAGGGCCCGCCAATAGTCCCCAGGATCCCCAGCAGCAGCCCGCCGATGCCCAGCGTCAGGATGGGATGTCTCAGGCGATGCATCAGGGCGTGCAGGCGCGGCAGACACCAGACGGCCACCATGCCGACGGCGATAGCAATCAGAGCGACGATCATGCCGCTGATGATATCGACGAAGTGCATCTGGCCATAATGGGGGATCGGCAGCGTGAAATGTGGGTGGAAAAACAGCCCGGTCGTCAGCGCGCCCGCGGCGGCGGCAAGCAGCGGCGCAAAAAGACGATCCCACAGCGGCGACTCGTTGCTGCTGTTGAGGGTTTGCGAAAAAATCAGCGCGGCGGCCACCGGGGTGCCGAAGAGGGCGCCGATGGTGCCTGAGGCCGCGAGGATGGTCCAGTCCAGCGAGCTGACGCGCGGAAACAGCCGTGAACCGACGGCGACGGCCAGCGCAATATTCACCACCATAATCGGATGCTCCGGGCCGAGACTGACGCCGCCGGCAAGGCCGAGGATCAGCGCGGCCAGCAGCCCGGGCAGCGCGCCGGTGGCAATGGGGGCGCCAATGAGCGATTCGGTCGCCGGATCCGGCCCGGCGTGTCCCGGGCTGTAGCGGACGACCAGGCCCACGGCGATCCCTGTCGCTGTGAGCATGGCGATAATCCATAGCGGGCTGTCAGCGCTGATCCCCAACTGGGTGGGCAGATTGCTCCACAGCACGCGCTGTAGCAGCGCGGCAACCTTCATCGCGCCGATCAGGATCAGACTGCAGGCGATACCTATCAGGATGGCCGGCACCGACAGGATCAGCATTGTTCTGGCGCGAGGATGGAGCATGAAAATGTCCTTGTCAAAGTTCTGAAGCACTACTTTGCCTTCGTCGGTAGGGGCCGTCGATGCAAATGGTGCTGAAACGATAAAGTTAAGGCGGCGTCTGATATCCGAGGCGTCGTTTACAGACTACCTTGCATAGATTACAAACTAAATGTGACCTGTGTCGCTAAACAAGGGGCGTCTGCGCGTTGGACGTTGTTGTTAAGCCGCCATGAATTTACAGTGTGCCAAAAGAATTATTTTGACTTTAGCGGAGCCGTAACGGAATGACAAAATTTGCTTTAGTAGGAGATGTCGGGGGGACCAACGCCCGCCTGGCGCTATGTGATCTGGCGAGCGGAGAGATCTCTCGTGCTAAGACCTATTCCGGGCTCGATTATCCCAGTCTGGAGGCGGTGGTGCGCGTCTATCTGGAGGAGCACCAGGTGACCGTCAACGAAGGCTGTATCGCCATTGCCTGCCCGATCACCGGCGACTGGGTAGCGATGACCAACCATACCTGGGCCTTCTCCATCGCTGAAATGAAGCGCAACCTTGGCTTTGCCCATCTGGAGATAATTAACGATTTTACCGCCGTTTCCATGGCCATCCCGATGCTGAAAGCCGAGCACCTCATTCAGTTTGGCGGCAGCGCTCCGGTAGCGGGCAAACCGATCGCCGTTTATGGCGCCGGAACCGGGCTTGGCGTGGCGCATCTGGTGCACGTTGACAAGCGCTGGGTCAGCCTGCCGGGCGAAGGCGGTCATGTCGATTTTGCGCCGAACAGCGAAGAAGAGGGGATTATTCTGGAAGAGCTGCGCGCCGAGCTGGGGCATGTTTCCGCAGAACGCGTGCTCTCGGGTCCCGGACTGGTCAATTTGTACCGCGCGATTGTGAAGTCTGATGGCCGCCTGCCGGAAAACCTGCAGCCACGCGAGGTCACCGAGCGAGCGCTGGCGGACAGTTGTACCGACTGTCGCCGGGCGCTATCGCTGTTCTGCGTCATTATGGGCCGCTTCGGCGGAAACCTGGCGCTGACTCTCGGGACCTTTGGCGGCGTGTATATCGCCGGGGGCATCGTGCCGCGCTTCCTGGAGTTCTTTAAAGCCTCCGGCTTCCGCGGCGGTTTTGAAGACAAAGGCCGTTTCAAAGCTTATGTTCAGGATATTCCGGTTTACCTGATCGTGCATGAAAACCCGGGCCTGCTGGGCTCTGGCGCGCATCTGCGTCAGACGCTGGGCCAGGTGTTATAAGCGCATCCCTCCCGGGCTACCGTCGTAGCCCGGATGGCGGGACTTCCCGCCTCTACAGATTCATCAGCTGGCGAAACTCTTTCACTTTACTGCGGCTCACCGGCACCTGAAATTCAAGGTCGCGCAGGCGCAGCACATAGGTATTGTTAAACCACGGCTCAATTTCGCGGATCTTGCTGAGATTCACGCAGTACGAGCGGTGGCAGCGAAAGAAATGTGCGGTGGGCAGTTTGCTGCAGAATTCGGTGATGTTCATCGGCATGACGAATGACTCCCGGCGGGTATAGACGAACGTCATCTTTTCATGCGCCTCGGCATAATAAATATCATGAATGCTGGTGACGATTATTCGTTCATCTTTTATCAGATTGATGGTGTCGTTTTCTCGTGGCGCCGCGCTGGTCGCTCCCGCAGCGACGTTATTTTGCTGCTGCCAGGCGGCGGTTAGCTTTTGTAGCATATTGATGATGCGTGACTCCTGGTAGGGCTTCAGGATGTAGTCAAACGCCTCCAGCTCAAAGGCTTCCACGGCGTGCTCTTTCCACGCGGTGATAAAAACGATAAAAGGCTTATGGGCAAACTGGCTGATGTTTTGCGCCAGCAAAACCCCGTCCAGCGACGGAATATTGATATCGAGAAAAATGGCATCGACCTTGTTGTGCTGGAGAAACTTCAGTACGTCCAGGCCATCGTCAAAGCTGCCGACGATCTCCATCTGGCTGTGGGTGTTGATAAGCCAGGAGAGCTCCTGCTGAGCCAGAAACTCATCTTCCACAATAATAACTTTCATCTTTTCTCCGCTCATGACAACAGAGACTCCGTCAGCGCCTGCGGCGTGTGTTGATTGGGGACATAAAAGGCGATTTCTGTTCCTGGCGTCAGGGTGCGGATATGCAACCCCTCGCCGTAGAGGAGCTTCACCCGGTGATGAACGTTAAGCAGGCCGATTTTATTTCCCGGCATTTCGTCGGCTTCCACGCGAGCGACCACGGCGGGATAGATGCCGTTGCCAGTGTCGCGAACGCTGATGCGAACCCGATTGCCGCACTCGTTAATGCCGATCGTCACCACCCCCTTGCCTTTACAGGGCTGGATACCATGAACGATGGCATTCTCCACCAGCGGCTGGATAAGCAGGCTCGGGATCACGCAGCTGACGTCGTCGTCAATATCATAGATGACCGTCAGCTTGTCGCCGAATCGCGCCTGTTCAATGGCGATATAATCTTTGATCTGATACAGCTCTCGTTTGATATCAATCTGCTCATCGTCTTTTAATTCGATGTTATAGCGCAGGTAGCGTGACAGATTAAAAATGAGCTGGCGCGCGGTGTCTGGATTAAGGCGAATCGAGGAGGAGATCGCGTTCAGGGCATTGAATAAAAAATGCGGGTTAATTTTGCTTTGCAGGGCGCGCAGCTCCGCTTTGTTGGCCATCTCGCGCAGCTGTTCGGCGCGGGAGACTTCCAGCTGGGTGGAGATTATTTGCGACAGGCCAATCGCCATCTCCTGCAGCGTCGAAGTGATGCGATGGGCGTGGCAGTAATAGATTTTTAGCGTGCCGGTCACCACCCCTTTTTCCCACAGCGGGATCACCATCAAGGAGTGGATCTCCGGCGTGCGGTGGGCTTCATCATTGTTTTTTATAATGATTTTTCCATAACGAATCGCTTGTCGGGTGGTAGGGCTGATGACATCGTCGTGGTGTTGATAGTTGGCCTCCCCCACGCCCACGTAGGCCAGTACATGTTCGGTATTAGTGATCGCCACCGCGTCAGCGGTAATGTCGCGGCGGATAATCTCGCATACCTGGCGCAGAGAATCGCTGTTAACGTGACGAAACAGCGGCAGGGTTTTGTTAGCGATATCGAGCGCCAGTTTTGCCTGCCGCGCCGCGCTGGCCTCCTTTTCCCCTTCCACGCTCTGCACCAGCAGCACGATAAAACCGATGCAGACGCTGCCGAGGATCATCGGGATACCAATTTTAGAGACGATATCCAGGCCGAGGCTCAGGGAAGGCGCCCAGACCACCACCAGGATCATGGTCAGGGTCTCACACACCATGCCGGCCAGAATGCCGATTTTCCACCGTTGATCGCGGGCCACTTTACGGTTAATCAACCCCGACAGCAGGCCTGCGACAATGCTGGTGATAAAGCAGGGTACAGCGGTGACGCCATCGATATCAATCAGGTAGCGGTGTACGCCGGCAATCACCCCGACAATTGCCCCTACCCACGGACCAAACAGGATCCCGCCGGACATGACGGCGATAATGCGTACGTTTACCAGCGAGCCTTCCACCGGGACGCCGGACCAGGTGCTGAACAGGGCGAACAGCGAGAAAATGGCGGTCACGGCCAGCAGCTCTTTCGGCGTATGGGCCGACTTATGCAACAGTTCGCGGAACAGGCGCAGGCGAATGAGGAAAAACAGGCAAATAAGCATCAGGGCCGCACGATCATAGACCGCCAGCATCATCGTAAAAATTTCGTGCATGGGTGCGCCGCGTCAGTGGCCAGAAAAGAACATGATAAAAAACCTGACGGCAGAAGACCAGCCGCAGAAATATAATGAGGAAAAGGCATACTTTTTAAAGGGGATTTGTGGGGGGCCACCGCGAGAGCGGCAGCCTTGGCTTTTAACGATAAAATTCTGTGTTAAGAAAGATATCAATGTGTTACCACTCTTATACAACTCTGGAATATTCCGGCGATGAACTGCCGTATTTAGCGCCGTCGATACCCGTTTTATATGCCAGGGAATATTTTTTACCGGCCCTCTCGACAACATGTTTTTTTTCAGGTTATTTTCTAAACGAGCCGCAACAGCGGCAGCGTCGCTCGGACGGTCCGGGCGCTAACGTTAATCAGAGGAACCTATGGCTGAATCCAGTCCTGAACGCCGTTTTACGCGTATCGATCGTCTCCCCCCGTACGTTTTTAATATTACTGCTGAACTGAAAATGGCTGCGCGCCGGCGCGGCGAGGATATTATTGATTTCAGTATGGGCAATCCCGATGGCGCGACGCCGCCGCATATCGTGGAAAAACTTTGCACCGTTGCCCAACGGCCTGATACCCATGGTTACTCTACCTCGCGGGGGATCCCGCGCCTGCGTCGCGCCATTTCACGCTGGTATGAAGAACGCTATAACGTTGACATCGATCCGGAATCGGAAGCGATCGTCACCATTGGTTCGAAAGAGGGGCTGGCGCACCTGATGCTGGCGACCCTGGATCATGGCGACACGGTGCTGGTGCCAAACCCCAGCTATCCGATTCACATCTATGGCGCGGTGATTGCCGGGGCGCAGGTGCGCTCGGTGCCGCTGGTGGAAGGGGTGGATTTCTTTAACGAGCTGGAACGCGCCATCCGCGAGAGTTACCCGAAGCCGAAGATGATGATCCTTGGCTTTCCCTCGAATCCAACGGCGCAGTGTGTGGAGCTGGACTTCTTTGAAAAGGTCGTCGCCCTGGCGAAGCAGTATGACATCCTGGTCGTCCACGATCTGGCCTATGCCGATATCGTGTATGACGGCTGGAAAGCGCCCTCCATCATGCAGGTGCCCGGCGCGCGCGATGTCGCCGTCGAGTTCTTTACCCTGTCGAAAAGCTATAACATGGCCGGCTGGCGCATTGGCTTTATGGTCGGCAATAAGACCCTGGTGAATGCCCTCGCTCGCATCAAAAGCTATCACGACTATGGCACGTTTACGCCGCTGCAGGTGGCGGCGATCGCTGCCCTTGAGGGCGATCAGCAGTGCGTGCGTGAAATTGCCGAACAATATAAGCGCCGTCGCGATGTGCTGGTGAAAGGGCTCCACGAAGCCGGCTGGATGGTGGAATGTCCGAAAGCGTCCATGTACGTCTGGGCAAAAATACCGGAACCTTACGCTGCCATGGGCTCGCTGGAGTTTGCGAAAAAGTTGCTTAATGAAGCGAAGGTCTGCGTCTCGCCGGGGATAGGCTTTGGCGACTATGGCGATACTCACGTCCGCTTCGCGCTGATCGAAAACCGGGACCGTACGCGCCAGGCGATCCGTGGCATCAAGGCGATGTTCCGCGCCGATGGCTTGCTGCCCGCCGCGAGCTAGCGCTTCGGCGAATACGCCATAACAAAAACGGGAGCCAGTGGGCTCCCGTTTTTTTTGACACCGCTGCAGTCTAGATCATCAGGGCAAAAGTACCGGCCCAAACGATGACCATAAAAGAGAGGCCCATAAAGAAGTATTTCACGATTCATCACTCCACGCGCTTGTGCGACGTTCAAATGAATTAATTGTTCTGTTATTCCAGGGCTGTCGCAGGTGAAAAATCACGTTGCGGCAGCTCGCAATTCTGTGCGCTTTGTGCTCCAGATGGCGCTAATGTACGCCTAAAAAATGAGGGAAACAAGGGGCATTTTTTTATTAATTTTTAGTTACTTAGGAGTGTCGTGATTCGGCGACACATTAATTTCACCCGGTAATAAATTTCACGCCAGCGACGCTGTTAAAACGGATTTTGGCGATGGGCAAAATGGAGGACGGCCAGCGAGGGCGCGCGCAATTTCTTTGCTACGCGCCGCCGCCGATTTAATGCTGGTCAGAGGCGCGCGGCCGCCACTCGGCCGGGTAGTGAGCCGGGATAAAGCGCAGTGTGAGCGCCATGAGTAGCAGGACGCAGAGCGCATGCCAGGACCAGTCAAGCGTGTAGTTCCCGCTCAGGCTACGCAACAGGCCGGAAAGCCAGGGGGAGAGGCCTGCGATGATAAATCCGATACCCTGCATAAACGCCACCAGCCGGCCGGCTACCGCCGGTTGTCCAGCGTGATCCAGCGCCAGCACCAGGCACAGGGGAAAGGCGCCACCCAGACCCACTCCACAGGCGATGGCCCACAGCGCTGGGACGTGCTGCGGCAGCCAGATGAAGCCGCAGAAGCCAATGAGCTGTAGCGCCAGAGCGAACAGCAGAAGCTGGCGTCGATCATCCTGACGAGCCAGCGCCGGGAGCAGTAGCGCCCCCGCGGTTTGCCCAACGGTCAGCAGCGCCAGCAGCGAGCCGCTGTACTGGGCGCTATCGCCAAGCTGGATATAGTAGGGCGGCAGCCAGGCGATCAGACTGGCGTAACCGGCATTGATCAGTCCGAAATAGAGTCCCAGCGTCCAGGCGCGGCGCTGGCCAATAATCGCGACCCGGGGGGAAGCGCTGGTCTGATGCGGTGCGCGAGGCAATTGCCGGCAAATTGCCAGCCAGCCGAGCAGGGCCAGCAGGGCAGGGAGCGCCCACCAGGCCAGCGCCTGGTGCCAGACCGTACTGCGTGACGCCAGCCATGGCGTGAACGCAGCGCCTAACCCGCCGCCGCCCATCAGCGCCGCCGACCATAGTCCCATCACCAGCGGCGTACGCCGGGCGAACAGACGCTTTATCACCGCCGGGATGGCGGCCTGGATAATGCCGATGCCAATTCCCCCCGCAAGGGCGCTGCTGAGCAGCAAACCGCTATGTGGGGCGCTTTCCCGCAGCAGGGCACCCGCCGCGATAATCAGCAGGCTCAGCGCAATGCTGCGGTTTTGACCAACAGTGCGATCGACCCAGCCGCCGGCCAGCGCCAGCACGCCCATCGCGATGACCGGCAGGGCGGTGAGGAGCGCGACCAGGGTATAGCTCATCCCGCTGGCGGCGCGGATATCCGGCAGCAAGGGACCTATCGAGGTGAGCAGCGGACGCATGTTTATCCCAATGAGTACCAGGACACACAGCGTCAGATTCTGTCGCAGCATGGGCGTCATGGTTGCTGTTCCGCCCAGCGCTGATAAAGTGCCGGCCCCTCCGGCTGCGGGCAGTGGTGGATTGGCAGCGTCTGCCGGGACAGCGGCTGCTGCAGCTGCTGATAAATCGCGGTGGTTGAGAGCTGAAAGGGTTCGCCATCCTGATTACTGTTGGCGAAAAATACTTCCCGCACGCCGGTTAAATAGAGTGCGCTCAGGCACATAGGACAAGGTTGCCCGCTGGCATAGATAACGCATTCGCGCAGCACCGCGCTTCCCAGTCTGGCGGCAAGATCGCGAACGGCATTCAGTTCGGCATGCGCCGTTGGGTCACCGTTCAGATGAAAGGTATTGACGGCTTCGGCGACAATCTCATCATGCCGCACCAGAACGGCGCCGAAGGGGCGGCCACCGTCAGCAATATTTTGTTTTGCCAGCGCTAATGCGCGCTGGAGATAGCGATCGTCAGCGGACATAGTCACTCCTGCATAAGATGATGTTGATGGTGAAAAACGCAGAGGATGGTAGGTAGAGAGTACGTATCTTGTTTCATAAGTTAAAAGACTTATTTATGATGAACCCTATTTGAATTGCTTATAGGTAAGCGGATGCTCCTGCGCCATCTTTCCTACTTTATCGCCGTGGCAGAACATCGTGGATTTACCCGCGCCGCCGCGGCGCTCCATGTCTCCCAGCCTGCGCTGTCACAGCAGATCCGCCAGCTGGAAGCGATGCTGGAGGTTCAGCTCTTTGACCGCTCTGGTCGTTATACCCGCCTGACCGATGCCGGAGAGATCTGGCTGGAGTATGCCCGCCGCGTGTTACGCGATCTTGAGGAGGGGCGGCGCGCCCTGCACGACGCAGAAGATCTGCAGCGTGGTAAACTCCGCATCGCCATGACGCCGACCTTTACCACTTACATGCTGGGGCCGCTGGTGGAGGCGTACTATCGACGCTACCCCGGAGTGAAATTGCTTATCCAGGAGATGAACCAGGAGCGGATGGAAACGATGCTTCTGGAGGATGAACTGGATGTGGGAATTGCTTTTGACGAGAGCCTCTCGCGGGATATTGTGGTTCAGCCGCTGCTGACGGAAACCCTCGCGCTGGTGGTGAGCCGCGCGCATCCGCTGGCTCATGAGAGCCACCTGCAGCTACAGGCTCTCGACGCGCAGCCCCTGATCCTGCTGAGCAGCGAGTTTGCCACCCGGGAGCAGATCGACCGCTATTGTCGCCGCCATCGGCTTGAACCTGACGTGCGGATGGAGGCCAACTCCATCGGCGCCGTACTAACGGTTATTCGCGGCACGCCGCTTGCGACGCTGCTGCCAGCGGCGATCGCCGGACAGTATGATGACCTCGTGGCCATTGAGCTTAAGCCCGCGCTGCTGCAGCGCACGGCCTGTTTGCTGCAGCGCCAGGGCGCATGGCAGAGCGCTGCGGCGCGCGAATTCATTGCGCTGGCGCGGGAGATCGCGGTAACGCTTGAGCAGGAAAACGGCCAGGCCCTGTATGAGGACCTGCGTCACTTGCCGACGAGCCTGGACTAACGATCGGCTTCGCTGAGGATATCGGCCTCATCGGGCAGGGTATTCTCCCGGAGCATGCCCTCTTCTTTGAGCCTTTCCAGTACGTGATGAAAGAGCTGAGTCTTGTCTGGCTCGGCCATATTCTGTAATTTCTCATTAAATACGGTATGGGACTGAATAAGGTAATGGATAAATTCCAGCAATACCTCATTTTGCGGCAGGACGGTTAATTCCTGATGGATGTAACTGGTTTGTTCCAGCAGCGAATTTTTTGTCACGTCCATAGGCCGGGCGCTAATACTGTGAGCGTATATTTTCTCAATGGCCTGGCTGGTGATATAGATGCGGTTCAATGATATAGCAGAGTATTCGTCTTCATCCGGAATGAAATGACAATAGACAAACGGTTTGTCGGGCAGCATCATGCTGAGTCTGTTTTCGTAAAGAATATCATCAGGCGCCTCCAGTAGCGCCATTAAATTCCGACTGTGTGGATGCCAGAGTCCGGATGCGGACACTTTTACGTTAAACTGCGTCACCGTATTTCCGCGTAATGTTTCCACAATCGGAATATCGCCATCAAGCCGCAGAATGCTGCGGATATGGGAGTGGGGTGACCAGAAAGTCTCCACTTCCTCGGCAGAGGCAAGCGGATTAAGCGCGGTGGTCACGTCTTTTTCCTGATGAGAAAGGACGGCTATTTTTAATGTTCCCCGCGTCGGATTAAGCTTCAGACAGAGATTGATCGCACCAATATCATGCCAGTGAAGAATGTCTTCAAGTTCGCAGTTTAATAATTTTTGCGCCCGCGCCAGAGAGCAATACTCCATTGGCGGTAAATTATTTAGCTTCCAGATATTCCGTTCTGTAATATTCATAAGAATTGTACGTCGATGAAAAAATAAATCGCCATGGTGAGCAAAAAGCATCGATGACAAGGATTTATTCTTCCCGCTGACTTCCTTTACCTGATTAACAAAACCCATTCACATTGAGAATAATATGTCGATAAATTGGCTGTTTTTATTGTTTTGCTGCCGCGTATTTACTTTATCCCGTTATCTTATCATCTCTTATTCGTAGAGAAAAATAGTTTGCTCAATATAAGCATTTCTTTCTGGCAGGAATCTTTTTGCAGGAATGTTGAAGGCGAGCACGAGCGGAGTACGAAGAAAGGGACAGTCAATTGGCGACCTTCGTGGTCGGCAGGGGGGCAAACAGACGCCAGTCGCGTCTGTTTGGTGTACCTGTTGTTATTGTGGCGTCGACAGAAAACGGTCACCTGGCTGCGCGATGGCATACCATGCCATCATCTCTGCGGTGCCCGGTTGGCCTTCGGCAGGCGCCCAGGCCATGGTGTCAACTTCGGCAAGCGGCTGATAAGCACCTTGCTTAACTTCAAAAACCATCCCGCCCGGGTCGAGCGAGAGCACCGTATGCCAGGTACCGGCTTCCATTTCCAGCGCCGTGCAGGTTTCACCCAGCACCACCCGGCGGGTGACTACGCCATTGTCATCAAAATTCAGTACCACAAAGCGGCCTTTCAGCGGCAGCAAAAGTTCGAAGGTATGTCTGTGCCGGTGCGGACGGATATAGGTGCCGGGTTCCATCGCAATGGCGAGGCGCTGTACCGGGTCGCTTAGTTCGGGATGAAAATTGCGATGGGCACGCAAGCGCGGGGCACTGGCTGCCGCTTCGCTCTGCTGCTGCATATCGCTGAGGGTGATCTGTTTCATATCAACGCCTGGCTCCTGTATCGTCCAGAGAAGGTTGCACTGGGGTAGTGGCTTGTGACTGTTTAAGCCAAGGGGCATTGTACGCGGAATTGTGAGACATGTGTCTACATCATCGGTAACAGATGATACCGTCACACCGTTACATCATGAAGGTAGCTGTAGAAATGTGAAAGTAAGTCATTTTTTTGCTGAGTATTAGTGTAAATGCGTCAATACATCTTTTGTTATAATTCTTCATGCCACAATATCAATAAATTTATTAATATTGACGCTCTTAATATATCAATCTTGATTTAAAGCAAATTTGTGCTGATTAATTAAATCATTAAATGATAGTTTTATGGTGTGGGATTTTTTAATGTTATGCGATTTTTATCTTTAATGATTGATGTAATTATCATTCATTATTGATATGAATTGTTGCTGTATTTGTATTGTAGTTTTACTAATAGCTGGTGGCTTGCTGTTTTGTTCAGCGTTGTTTTATCATTGCCCCTAATTAAGTATAAGGCGAAAATGCGTATGATGATTAACTAAGGAAAAGACAAAAGTGGCTGATACGTTCCAGAATGAAATCCCCAGGGCGCGCATTAATCTCAAATTATCTCTTCATACCGGCGGCGCGCAGAAGAAGGTCGAACTGCCGCTGAAGCTGCTTACCATTGGCGATTTTAGTCATGGTAAGGAAAACCGGCCTTTATCGGAAAGAGAAAAAATCAACGTCAATAAAAATAACTTTAACAGCGTACTTTCGGAATTTAGCCCGGAAGTTAACCTCTCGGTGCCGAATACGCTGTCCGGCAACGGCGAAGAGGAGAATGTCAGACTGCGTTTTACCGATATCAAAGATTTTGAACCGGAGCAGGTTGCCCGGCAAATTCCGCAACTCCGCGCCATGCTGGCGATGCGTAATTTATTACGCGATCTCAAATCCAATCTGCTTGATAACGCCACTTTCAGAAAAGAGCTTGAGGCAATCCTGAAAGATCCGGCGCTGTCCCAGGAATTACGCGACGAAATGAGTGCGCTTGCCCCGAAATAATGGCGGGGCAAGTCTGTTAATGGATTAACCGGGAAAATGCTAATGTCAGTTACCACAGAAAACGCCCCTGTTCAGGGGCAAACCACGTTGCAGGAAAATAGGGCGGGCGAGGGCGTTTACGCCTCGCTGTTTGAAAAAATTAATCTCGCCCCGGCGTCTCACCTCGGGGATATCAACGACTTTCTGGACGATGCCGCACTCTCCGAAGCGCCGGCGGCGGAGCGTCTCACCGCGGCGATGCAGGTGTTTATGGAGCGCATCCGTCAGTCCGGTCAGCGGGTGGAAAAGCTCGACAAAACGCTGATTGACCACCATATCGCCGAACTGGATTTCCAGATAAGCCGTCAGCTGGACGCGGTGATGCACCATCAGGAGTTTCAGCAGGTCGAATCCCTGTGGCGCGGCCTCAAACAGCTGGTGGACAACACCGACTATCGGCAGAACGTCAAGACGGAGATCCTTGACGTCGCCAAAGACGATCTGCGCCAGGACTTTGAGGACGCGCCGGAGCTTATCCAGAGCGGCCTCTACTGGCACACCTATACTGCGGAGTATGACACTCCCGGCGGCGAGCCGATCGGCTCGGTGATCTCGGCCTATGAGTTCGACGCCAGCCCGCAGGATGTGGCGCTCCTGCGCAATATCTCCCGCGTCTCTGCGGCCGCCCATATGCCGTTTATCGGCGCTGTCGGCCCGGCCTTCTTCCTGAAAGAGACCATGGAAGAGGTGGCTGCCATTAAGGATATCGGCAACTACTTCGATCGTGCGGAATATATCCGCTGGAAGGCGTTTCGCGAAACTGACGATGCCCGCTACATCGGTCTGGTGATGCCGCGCGTGCTGGGTCGTCTGCCGTACGGTCCGGACACCGTGCCGGTGCGCAGCTTCAACTATGTCGAGCAGGTGAAAGGTCCGGACCACGAAAAGTATCTCTGGACCAGCGCGGCGTTCTCCTTCGCTTCCAATATGGTGAAGAGCTTTGTCAATAACGGCTGGTGCGTGCAAATTCGCGGTCCGCAGGCCGGTGGCGCGGTGAAAGATCTGCCCATCCACCTGTACGATCTGGGCACCGGCAACCAGGTGAAGATCCCTTCCGAGGTGATGATCCCGGAAACGCGGGAGTTTGAGTTCGCCAGCCTGGGCTTTATCCCGCTGTCGTACTACAAAAATCGCGATTACGCCTGCTTCTTCTCGGCCAACTCCGCGCAGAAACCGGCGCTGTACGATACCGCTGACGCCACCGCCAACAGCCGCATCAACGCGCGTCTGCCTTACATCTTCCTGCTCTCGCGCATCGCGCACTACCTGAAGATGATCCAGCGCGAGAATATCGGCACCACCAAGGACCGGCGGCAGCTGGAGCTGGAGCTGAACACCTGGGTGCGGAGCCTGGTGACTGAAATGACCGACCCCGGCGACGAGCTGCAGGCCTCCCATCCGCTGCGCGATGCCAGCGTGGTGGTGGAAGATATTGAGGATAACCCGGGCTTCTTCCGCGTGAAGCTATACGCGGTGCCGCACTTCCAGGTCGAGGGGATGGACGTCAATCTGTCGCTGGTATCTCAGATGCCCAAAGCAAAAGCATAAGGCAGGATGGGATGAAAATTTATCGTCCACTGTGGAACGAGGGGGCGTTACTGTCCCCTCAACAGTTCCAGCAGCAGGCTGAATGGGAGTCTTTCCGCAGTGCCGGTGCAGCAGCGCTGGCATCCCCATTCCCCTGGGGCGTGGAGAAGATTGAGTTTAATGACAGTCTTCTTTCGTCCGGCCTGATCCAGATTACGCAGTTACGCCTCTGGCTGGAAGATGGTTCATTAATTGATGCGCAAAGGAGCGATCTGCCTCCGGCGCCGCGTGAGTTAGATGCCAGCCAGCTGGCAGGTCGTGATGCGGTAACTGTCGTCATTGCATTGCCGCACATGCAGCCAGGTATGAGCAACGTTGAACAGGAGGGCGTCCGTTCAGAACGGCCGCTTCGCTATCGTGAAGAGTGGATAACATTGCAGGATGCCTTTGGCTCTGAAGAAGAATCTATGGCAGTTGCCCGGTTTAATTTCACCATCCGGTTTGCCCATGAAAGCAATGATTCCTGGAAAGTGTGTCCGGTCGCAAGACTGATTCGGGATGGACAAAATGCGTGGCGACAGGATCCCTCTTTTATTCCTCCAGTGGCGTCATTTGGAGCAAGCCCGGTCCTTCACGAACGTCTGATGTTGCTTAATCGCCAGTTACGTTCCCGACGCCAGCGTCTGATGACGATGCGACGAGAAAGCAACGAAAGGCTCGCCGATTTTGCCATCGCCGATGTTTCCCTTTTCTGGTTGCTGAATGCACTGAATTCTCACGCCACAGTGCTAACAGAATACGAGCGTTTTCCTTCACGTCCACCTGAACAGGTATGGGCTGAGCTCGCTCGTCTGGCAGGCAGTATGTTGACCTTTTCCCTGGACCATGATCTCGACGCCATACCGGGTTACGACCACGAGGAGCCAGCTAAGGCGTTTCCTCCGCTGTTTGACCTGATAACGGGTTTGCTGGAGGCAAGCTTGCCATCTCGGGTCATTGCTCTGGAAATGTCCCGCCCGGACGGACAGACCTGGAAGGCCAACCTCCACGATATCCGTCTGCGTGAAGAGGCCGATCTCTATCTCTCTGTACGCTCGGATATCCCGGCCTGGCAGGTTGCCGAGAAATTTCCTGCACTCTGTCAGGCAGGTTCACCTGATGATGTGCGCGAAATCTATGGTGCTGCGCTCAAGGGGATCCCGTTGATACCGGTGAGCAGGGTCCCGGCAGCGTTGCCTGTACGCATGGAAAACCAGTATTTCGCACTTGATATAGAAAGCCCCGCTGCGCATGAAATGCTGGAGCAGGGGGTGTGTATGTTCTATGTGCCTGAGTTACTTGGTGCTTTGGAACTTGAACTGTTTGCGGTATTGCGCTCATGAGACAGGATATCGATATCGACCAGCTAATGACGGAGACCTGGCTCACCGTCACCATGCTTAAGAAAGGCGCCATCACGCTTAATGGCTCTGCGCTTTACAACACATGCGTTAAACAAGTTGAAAGTGTGCGGGAAGCGCTGGAGCGTGCCGGTTATGACGATGCCAGTGTGGAACATATTTCCTACGCACAATGTGCCTTGCTGGATGAAACGGTGATGAGCCGTAAGCCCGAAAAAAGCGAAGGAGGAGATGAGCCGAAAGTAGATGAAGGCCAGATGGTCTGGCGTAAAGCACCGCTTCAGGCCCGTTTTTTTGGCTCACTTCGGGCAGGTGAAGCACTATGGGATCGGATTGCAGAGGTTCTGCGTCAACCTTCACCGAACCCGGCCGTTTTAACCTGCTATCACCGGGTGATAGCGCTGGGCTTTCAGGGATTATACAGCCTGAACGCGGTCAGCCAGTCACAGCGGGATGAGGTAGTGAAAGCTCTTTCTGAGCGAGTTTCTCCACCTGATGCTGGCCTGTCGCTGGTTGTTTACCGGATGGGGAAACATCGCTGGAGTCTGATGCGCTCGGTCTGGTTCTGGATAGTGCTGGCCGTCATTCTGACCGGGGTTATCTGGTGGGGTGGCCATCTGTGGCTTCAGGCGCTGTTGTCAGCACAAATACCGGAGCTGCATGGCTAATGCGTAGAACAGTCATCATTTCGGTAGCCCTACATACCTTAGCAGCCGTAGCCGCGTTACTGTGGTTGCTGTGGTATTTCATTCCGACAGGCAACGTATTTAACGGCCTGTCCACTGCGCTGATCATTCTTCTGGCAGGCTGGTATGTGTTCAAAAACTGTCGGCATGAGGAGCCCGTATCCGATGCTAACCTCCCGGCGGCTGAACTGCCATTACTCGACGCCGAGGGCCCCGTTGTACTGGTGTGTGGCGACATGCTGGATGCGTTGTTTCAGGGAAGCCCTCTGCGTAAAACAGCCCAGGGATGGTGGCTACGGGTCGGCGACGTCAGCCGGTTAACTGACGTTGTCCGCAGCATACAGACGCAGTTCCCGCACCAGGTCGGTCAGCTCTCGGTAATGTACCGTTGCCTGCCAGACCGTCATCAGGATGAAGCCGTACTTCGTTCCGCACTAAAAACGCTCCGCCAGCAGTGTAAACAGATTAAATCCCTGACGGGTATCACATTGCCGGCTGTGTTAAGCGCTGAATTTTCCGGGCCTGAAACGCCATGGATAATCGTCCGGGGTGACAAGCCGATGGTATGTCCGTTTAATGATTCGCCGCAGGCATTCATTGACTGGCAGCAGACGGACGACAATATCCTGGCGCTGCCGACAGTCAGCCAGGCATTTTCCTTTATCCGTAATACGCTGGCTGATGAGCTGGAGAAACCTGACGGCCTAACGCCGCCTGTGCGTGTATTTTCCGTGATCATGCGTCTCGGAGTAGTCAATCCAGAGACTCGGTCTGTCTGGGCCGGTTGGCTCTATTCCCGCACCTGCTTGCAGTTTTCCCGAGCTCCCGGGCAGTCATCGACAAGTCTGTTCCCGGATGCGGTTTTGCCACTTCTGGCGCCGTTTGCCTCGAAAGTACAGGGGGGCCAGCGTACCCGTCTTCTGGTTCTGCTGATCTGGCTGTGCGTTCTGACGGCGTTGGGCATCTCCGCTCTCAATAATCGTGAACTTATCCGTCATGTCAGTACCCATTTACAGCGCTGGAATGCTATTCCAATGAGTCACTCCCCCCCTAAAGCAGAATCATTGGCTGCACTGAAACAGGATGCGCTCCTGCTTGAACGCTGGCAGCGTCAGGGAGAGCCTTTACGTTACAGCCTGGGTTATTACCCGGGACAACGTCTGTGGCTGGCCTTGCAGCAGGCTATCGATACCTGGACACCGCCACCCGCCCCTGAACCGAAACCGGTACCGAAAATTGTACGACTCGACAGCATGTCACTGTTTGACTCCGGCAAATCGGTACTCAAAGACGGCTCAACCAAAATACTCGTTAATGCACTGGTAGGGATTAAAGCCAGACCAGGCTGGCTGATCGTGGTCAGCGGTCATACAGACAACACCGGCAGCGTTCAGCTAAATCAAACCTTGTCTTTGCAAAGAGCTGAGGCCGTCCGTAACTGGATGCGTGATACCGGGGACGTACCGGAAAGTTGCTTTGCCGTGCAGGGTTACGGCGACAGTCGACCGATTGCATCAAACGACACGCCTGATGGCCGTGCGCATAACCGGCGTGTTGAGATCAGTCTGGTACCGCAGGCTGACGCCTGTCGTCTGCCAGGCGCAAAACACACGTCACAGGATGTACGTGACGTTTCAACTCGAGAAATGGAGAAGTAAACATGGCAATCCCAGTTTATCTGTGGCTGAAAGACGACGGTGGAGCGGACATTAAAGGTTCCGTGGACGTGAAGGACCGTGAGGGCAGCATCGAAGTTGTTGCTCAGGAGCATAATCTGTACATCCCGACCGATAACAACACCGGCAAGCTGACCGGAACCCGTATCCACACGCCGTTCCTGTTCACCAAAGAAATCGACTCTTCCAGCCCGTATCTGTACAAGGCGGTGACCACCGGCCAGACCCTGAAATCTGCTGAATTCAAGTGGTACAAGATCAACGACGCGGGTCAGGAAGTGGAGTACTTCAACACGAAGCTGGAAAACGTGAAAGTGGTGAAAGTGAATCCAGTGATGCACGACATCAAAGATCCTTCTTTCGAGAAGCACAACCATCTTGAGCGGATCGAACTGCGCTACGAAAAAATCACCTGGACCTACAAAGACGGCAACATCATTCATTCCGATTCCTGGAACGAACGCACTACGGCGTAAGAACCTGGCGGACAGAGCCTCTCTGTCCGCTCTTTTTGCTGAGCGTCTGTTTCACGGGCGTTGAGCAAAGAAAAACACAATCTGCCTGCCTGACCTGATGCGCTTTGGACTCCTTATCAAAAGGAAACAGCGACGGGCGGTAGCGTGTCTGCGAACTGCTAAAGAGAGAAACTCATGGACAATCCCGCCATCCTGTTACGTCGTCTTAACCCTTACAGCGCCCGCGCGATGGAAGGCGCCGCCTCCCTGTGCCAGACCCGCGCACACGCGGAAATCCTGCCGGAGCACTGGCTGCTGAAACTGCTGGAGCAGGGCGAGGGCGACCTGACGGTGCTGGCGCGGCGTTATACGTGGGATATGGATGCGATATGGCAGGATTTACTGACCTTTATGGATAAGCTTCCCCGTTCTGTGCGCAGCCGCCCGCAGCTGTCGGACGCCATACAGACGCTGATGCAGGAGGCCTGGCTGCGTGCCTCGCTGGCGGGTGAAGAGCAGATACGCAGCCTGCACCTGCTAATGGCCCTGGTGGAAAAACCGTCACTCATCCGCTGCGATGGGCTGTGGCCGCTGCTGACCCTGGCGCAGAGCCAGCTGGAGCGTCTGCATCCTGTGCTGGATGCGCAGTCGGATGAACGTCTGGAGGTGCAGCAGGAGGAAAGTCTGAACCCGCCGCTTTCAACACGGAATGACGACCGCCCCCGCGATATGGGCGTTTCCGGCAACAACGGCTTAAGTGATGCACTGCGGAACGCGCTGGACAAATTTACCCTTGACGTCACCGCCCGCGCCCGCGACGGAAAAATAGACCCGGTGTTCGGTCGCGACAATGAAATCCGCCAGATGGTGGATATTCTCTCAAGACGCCGCAAGAACAACCCGATACTGGTGGGTGAACCGGGTGTCGGCAAGACCGCACTGTGGTCGAGGGGCTGGCGCTGCGAGTCGCGGAAGGCAACGTTCCTGACAGCCTGAAGCCGGTCTCCGTGCGCACTCTTGACCTCGGCCTTTTGCAGGCGGGGGCGGGTGTGAAGGGCGAATTTGAGCAGCGCCTGAAAAACATTATCGAAGCGGTGCAGCAATCCCCGTTACCGGTGCTGCTGTTTATTGATGAAGCGCACACCATCATCGGGGCGGGTAATCAGGCGGGCGGGGCGGATGCGGCTAACCTGCTGAAACCGGCGCTGGCGCGTGGCGAGCTACGTACTATCGCGGCCACAACCTGGAGTGAATACAAGCAGTACTTCGAACGCGACGCAGCCCTGGAGCGCCGCTTCCAGATGGTCAAGGTTGATGAGCCCGATGATGATACGGCCTGCCTGATGTTGCGTGGCCTTAAGTCACGCTACGCGGAGCACCACGGCGTGCATATCACCGATGAGGCAGTACGCGCTGCCGTCACCCTTTCACGACGCTATCTCACCGGCCGCCAGTTGCCGGACAAGGCGGTGGACCTGCTGGACACCGCCTCCGCGCGTATCCGTATGAGCCTGGATACCATCCCGGAACCGCTGACCCGGCTGAAAGTGCAGCTCACCGCGCTGGCGATGGAAAAGCAGGCGCTGCTGGAAGATATCGCGGTGGGCAAAGAGGCGCACCGCGAGCCTCTGGCCGCCATCGAACGGGACGAAGTCCGCATTATCCTGCAACTCGATGAACTGGAAACGCAGTACGGCGCAGAACTGAAGCTGACGGAACAACTGCTGGCCTGCCGCAGCGACATCTCCCGCCAGGCGGAAATCCCTGATCTGCAACAACAACTGCGCGGGATACAACAGACTAACCCACTACTGGGCCTCGACGTGGACGCCCGTACCGTCGCGACCGTCATCGCTGACTGGACCGGGGTGCCGCTCTCTTCATTAATGAAGGACGAGCAGACGGAATTACTGAGTCTTGAGCACAGCCTGTCAAAACGCGTTGTTGGTCAGGACGCGGCGCTGAACGCCATAGCCCAGCGCCTGAGGGCGTCAAAAACTGGTCTGACGCCGGAGAACGGAGCGCAGGGGGTGTTTTTACTGGTGGGTCCAAGCGGGGTAGGTAAAACAGAAACCGCGCTGGCACTTGCTGATGTTATGTATGGTGGTGAAAAATCGCTCATTACCATTAACCTGTCTGAATACCAGGAGCCGCACACGGTATCGCAGTTGAAAGGTTCTCCTCCGGGCTATGTAGGGTATGGTCAGGGCGGCATTCTCACCGAGGCCGTCCGTAAGCGGCCTTACAGCGTTGTGCTGCTCGATGAAGTGGAGAAGGCCCATCGGGATGTAATGAACCTGTTTTATCAGGTCTTTGACCGGGGCTTTATCCGGGACGGAGAAGGGCGTGAAATTGATTTCCGCAATACCGTGATCCTGATGACATCCAACCTGGGAAGTGACCCGCTGATGCAGTTGCTGGAAGAGCAACCAGAAGCTACTGAGAGCGATCTGCATGAGTTGTTACGCCCGATCCTGCGCGATCATTTCCAGCCAGCGCTGCTGGCTCGCTTCCAGACGGTGATATACCGCCCGCTGGCAATGGATGCCATGCGCACCATCGTCGGCATGAAGCTCGCACAGGTGAGCACGCGTCTGCAACGCCACTACGGCATTTCCACGCACATTGACGAAAGGCTCATCGACACGCTAACGAAGGCGTGTTTGCTGCCGGATACCGGTGCCCGCAACGTGGACAGCCTTCTTAATCAGCAGATCCTGCCGGTTCTGAGCCAGCAGTTATTGAGCCATATGGCGGCAAAACAAAAGCCGTCTTCACTACAGCTGACCTGGGATGAAGAAGAGGGCATTGTGCTGGAGTTTGACGCACAGGCAGAAGGAGAGCCGTCATGAGCAATTCCCTGATCAACCAGGCTACCAGCGTGGTGCAACAGCTTTCAGGGCAATCACGGTACCGGGTTGATGTGCATGACTGTACTGAGTTTCTTGATGTGCTGAACTTCCGTTCGGTGGAGTCCCTCAGTCAGCCCTGGCGGTATGACGTGGCGGTCACCTGCTCCTCTGCGGATATTGCCTGCGACGCATTACTGCTGAAACCCGCATCATTTACTTTCCTGACCCCGCGATTTGACGGCACCCCGGCGCTGCCGGTCCGGACGGTTTTCGGCGTGGTGGAGTCGTTTCGCCGGATATCCACGTCAAATGACGATACCCGTTACGCGCTGACGATCGTTCCCCGTATCGCCCTTCTGGACTATACGAAAGGGAGCGAAATCTATCTCAATCAGTCAGTCACTGAAGTCGTGGAAAAGGTACTGCGTAAACACGGTCTGGAAGGGCCTGATTTCGAGTTCCGGCTCTCCCGCGAATATCCCTCCCGGGAACTCATCACCCAGTGGCGGGAGACCGATCTTGAGTTTATTCAGCGCCTGCTGGCGGAGGTGGGTATTTACTGGCGCTATGAAATGGACAGCCGTCTTGAACAGGACGTGGTGATTTTTCAGGACAGCCAGCAGCAGTATGAGTTCGGTGTCATCCTGCCATTACGCAACCAGGCCGGGATGAGCGACAGCGGGCAGGAGAGCATCTGGGATATTCAGACCGCATATAAGGTGGTGAGCGGGAGTGTGACCACCCGGGACTACAACTACCGGGAAGCGCTGACGCCGCAGGACAGTGCCGAAAGCATTTTCAGCAGGGAAGGGATCACCACCGGGGAAACGTACCATTACGCGGAACCCTTCCTGACAGCAGGTGATACGGAAAGTACAGAGTCCGGGGCATACTTTGCCCGTCTGCGTCACGAACGCATTCTGAACGCCCAGTATCACGTCACCGGGCATTCCTCCAGCCCTCATCTGGCGCCGGGTCAGGTACTGGAAACGGACGGCACGTTACCCGATGCCGTAAAAGAAGGTATCGTCATCACCACGGTACGTACCAGCGGTTCACGCAAAAACAGCTTTACGCTGACGTTTGAGGGTATCCCCTACAGCGAAACCGTCTGCTGGCGCCCGGCACTGCTCAGTCGCCCGGTGATATCCGGCTCGCTGCCTGCCCGGGTGGAAAGCACACAGAAAGGTGATACGTACTCCTGGCTCGACCCGGAGGGCCGCTATCGTGTGAAACTGGACTTTGACCGCAACAGTACCGAACAGGGCTATGCGTATCTGTGGCTGCGGCTGGCGAAACCGTATGCCGGTGATACTTACGGCTTGCACTCACCGCTTCTCGACGGAACAGAAGTGGCCGTCGTATTTGACGGTGGAGACCCGGATCGTCCCTACATCGCTTATGCCCTGCATGATTCAGAGCATCCGGACCATGTTACCAGCGAGAATCATACGCGGAACGTGTGGCGCACGCCGGCGAACAATAAGCTGCGGATGGAGGATAAGCGCCAGGAAGAGCATATCAAGCTCGCGACGGAGTACGGCAAAACGCAGCTGAACATGGGGCACCTGGTCAACAGCCAGCGTGAAAAGCGCGGGGCCGGTTTTGAACTGCGAACGGATGAATATGGCGCAGTCCGTGCGGCAAAAGGGCTGTTCCTGACGGCGGATGCCCAGGCCAAAGCGCAGGGCCCGGTGCTGGAGATGGCCCCAGCCATTAACCAGATTAACCAGGCCAACAGCCAGATGCAGTCCCTGAACAGCGCCGCCGAAGCCGCCGGAGCCCTGGTCTGCGACATCAACACCCAGATTAATTTTGTGACCGACAAAATCAAAGCCCTCCAGTCAGCGGTCCTGCTGGGTAGCGCTCCGCAGGGGGTGGCAATGACCTCAGGTGAACACCTTCAGCTCAGCAGCACCCGCAATACCATGATCAATGCAGGCCAGCATCTTGATATCGGTGCGATGAAAAATCTGTCGGTAACGGTGGAAAAAGCCCTTGGTCTGTTTGTGCATAAAGACGGGGCGAAGCTGGTCGCGAACCAGGGAGACATCGAGATTCAGGCGCAGCACAACACGATGGCACTGTTTTCTGAAAAGCAGCTGACGGTGACCAGTAGTGAGGACGAAATTATTATCAGCACCCCGGAAACGCTGACGCTGAACGGCGGCGGATCTTACCTGAGGCTGAGTAAGAACGGGGTTGAGCATGGTTCTGAGGGAATGATGGTGATGAAGGTAGCGAGCTATCTGGTGCCAGGAAGTGGCAGCAGTCTGCCACTGGAGACACCGGACTTTAAAACGACGGACGTGAAGGTCATAACAAAAAATTCCGCCAAATGGACAAGTGAATAATATGGAAAGTCATTTATGACAGCAAAGCTACCCAAAATCAGTTATCCCGTACCGTCAAACAAAAATGGTCATGCCTTTTCCTCTGCGGAAGAGTTGTTATCGACGCTCGGAGGGGAAAGCTCAGGACTGTATCTGGTGGGAAGTCAGGGAATGTGGCATGGCGGTATCCATATTACTGATGCAACCATCCCCTGGTGTGCCCTTAGTACAGATAGTGAGGCCGAAAAAGAACATTGTCGTGAGCTCTATAAAGGGGAACAATTTATTCGTTGTATGGCGGATGGTGAGATAGTCGCCTGGCGCGTTTGTAAGGATTATGAGAGTGCCGCGATTGAATGGCGTGGTGAAAAGCTGTTCCTTTCCACTTCCTTTGTGCTGGTGAAACATTATATTCAGCCGGGGGATACGGAAGAAAGTGGACTGACATTTTTCACTCTGTATATGAATCTGGCGCCTTATGCTGCTTATCAACAACAGGGAAGTCTGTCTGACAGAAAAGTGGCAGGCGTCCAGCGCTATTATACCAGTGCCGAAAATGTGCAGGCAGAGCACGAAGCCGGGAAACTGGATAAAGACACGCTTGTCACGCTGAGTGACGCTATTGTCACCCGCAGCAGAGACAGGCGTCAGTTTACTGAAGTGACCATTGTCAGTGAGACGAAAAATGCAGCAGGAGACACCCTTGTCGCTGGCACTAAAGTCTGGACGGTGTCTGACCGGGGTTCTCTGAAAGCGCTGGCATCAGCGCCCGTTCCGTCCTGGTGGGCAAAATGTACTCCGGCTTACACCACTCAGTCAGAAAGGGTGGTGAAGTGCACCTCACGTACAAACTGGGCGTACTATCTTAGCAGTGACGATGTACTGCACTATAAAAAGGCAGGCAGTCTGACAGCAGGCTTCCCGCTTTCTTACGAGCCCGGTAATACGACGCTGCAGGTCATCCGCCCGGGTAAAGAACCTGGCGAGGCTGCAAGAACATTTAGCCTTGTCACGCTGGGCCGGGATAAGGATAAGTTGAAAAAGGGCGACCGGGTATGGGTTGTGTCGGATGGTGACAGTCTGACGCCGGTTACAGTGGCCGCATCCGGTAATGAGCTTGTTTTTAATGATGTGTATGTACCTTCTGTGCCTGTACCTGTCAGTGCCGGAGACAGCCTCGGGCATATGGGCTTCTATCAGCTACCGGAAGAAAACGGGAAACGCTCGCGCTACCAGGTGCATATAGAGTGCCTGAGTATGGATGATATGGAAAAATTCATCACTAATCCGGGAAGAGTGGGGGAAGATGCGCCGGTTTACCTGGCCTGGCAGAAGGACGCACTATTATCTGACAAGGGCGATACCGGAATAACAGCAGGCAGTCGTAAAACAAAGGCGCCGGGTATTCTGACGCTTGCAAACGTACCCGGTGTTGATGCAGGGGGGAATACGCTGACCAATAACAAGGATGCGGCCTGGTTTCAGATCCGCCCTGAAGGCGGCTGGTTACCCGCCGCCAGTGTTAAGAAAGTTTCGCAGTATGCGTTAGGTGAGCTCGGGTTTGTCACGCTGAATAAGGCGCCCGCGAGTTTTGACCTGATCGATGGGATCAACCAACCGAACAACGTGGTGAAGGGGATCCTGGAACAATTACATAAAGCGGCTCAGGATGAAACGCGTGTAACGCATGCACTGAACAAATATAACTACCAACGTCTGCTGGAGTTGATCGACAGTAACCAGGATGGGTATTACCAGGAGCAGGAGTATCTTCAGGCGGTTCATAATGTATCCTACCGTGACCGCCTGTACCGTGTGATTGCAAAACACGCCAGTGAATGGTACTACGGCAAGCATGACCCGCTCTGGAAGACATACCTGGATACGTTAACCAGGGATGCACCGTTGTGGAAAACGTATCTGGAAGCGTTTCTGGATAAAATGACGTGGATGAAGGCTGTGGCTGAGAAGGGCGTGGCGCTGGGACCGGAGCCATGGCATATGCATCCGGTAGTGTTTTTAGATGCTGTCTCAAACGATCAGAAATTGATTATATTTCCGCTTAAAGTCAAACCGAAGAATGATATTAATGGAGTCTGGAAATATTATTACTGGGCTGCATCTTTAAGTGACAGCAATGCCTCTCAGGCCATATTTGGTCGAAATCGAAGCGGAGGGAGTCGTAAACATGCTGCTCGTGATTTGTATACCGAACCTTCGACAGAAATTGTTGCTGTTTGTGACGGAACAGTCAAAAGCATTACAGCTTATTATATGGGAACATCACAAATAACAATCGAGCATAAAACGAATGATAACAGACGTTTTTTTGCACGTTATGGAGAGGTTGATCCTAATAGTATTACTGTTAATGTAGGGGATAAAGTGAGTCAAGGTAGTATAATAGCTAAAACAGGTTTAATGATTTCTCCAGAAACAAACAGGCATCCCAGCATTATAGCGGGGCAGACTGTTTATATGCTACATTTTGAATACTATCCTGGAAATGAGTCTGAATCGCCTCCAAACAATACATTAGATCTCCCTTACAGAAGACGAAATGACTTACGTGATCCGTTGGAAATATTGCGCGAAGGTTACGAGAACACTTTCAGTGAAAATGTCAAAAATGGAAACCGGATTGATATAAACCAGTTACAGGTTTCAGATGAAGGAAAAGCGTTTATCAAAGGATGGGAGTCATTTAAGTCAAAACCTTATAATGATTCAGAGGGCTATTGCACCATTGGTTATGGTCACTTAATTGCAAGGCGCAAGTGTGAGGATATCGTTCTGTCAGACGAATTCAAAGACGGCATCACGCGTGCCCGCGCTGATGAACTTTTTGAAGAAAGACTGCCCACATATGTAAATGAACTTAAGAGTTCAGTAACGGTGAATCTCTATCAGTACGAGTTTGATGCGTTGGTAAGCCTTTTGTTCAATCTCGGTTCCTTACGCAAAGCACCTTTACTCAAATCGAAACTTAATAGCGGAGATTATGCTGGTGCAGCGGACGAATTCCTCGATATTACCAATGACGGTACCACTGGCCTGGTAACACGCCGGAGGAAAGAGTGGGATTTATTCAATAATAATATTTATGATTCTTCTCATCGACAGAATGTAATACAAGGAATGCTATTGTGAATAAAAAGCTATTATGGATTTACATCCTCTTTGTTTTATCCTTTAGCGCTCGCATCCAGGTAAGTGAGGCAAAGGATGTATGGGTTTTTGATAAAGTCTCCAGTTCTACTGTCTTAGGAATGACGGATGCGGACAGGGTTCGCAATCTGACAACGCAGTTTCGACAGGTCGAGATCGTCACTGATTCAAACATTCTCACCATTCATAATTCCCTACTGGAAAAAGGGAATATCTGCTCTATCGACTTCGTCAGAATAAATAAAACATTGCTTTCTTATTTTTACTCTAAAGATATGGTGGCAATGTATAAGGCACTATTTTCACAGGAAGGAATGCCTCTGACGGATGATATTATTGTCCTGACATCTCTTAGGCCTGGTGAAGAATGTCCCGAACCGTACAGTGAACTCATAGAGGCTAAGGGGAATTTGTTTTTCTCTGAACAAGACTATGTGGTGTTCATGAAGAAAAAAACTGGGAATGTAACTTCGGGGAATAAAGATAAAATTGATTTTTGGCAGTACTGTAAAGACGCTGCGGAAGGCGCGGCCTACGATGGAAGAAGTAAATATAGCTGTCAGTTTAGTCATAAATCTATAGCTGAAGTGTATTCCAATATTCGTGCGCTCAGTCATTATCAGCATGCGTTAAAGGAAAAGTTGCCGAGTAAAAATATTAAATACCCTGTTGATGGAGGATATACCATTTATCAATGGACTGATCGCAACACGCTAGAGATAATAATTGAACAAAAAAATGAGTCTGTCCGCTATTTCGTTAAGTCTAAAAATAATAGTGCTGACGTAGTAATCGAATCGGATACACAATATTAGTTGCCTTAGTCGTGTCACAAAAAACGCCTGGCATCTGGTTTTATTAATGAGATAATTCGTTGTTTTTCTTAATATCAATAAATACAGAGGCCATTCTCAGAGGAAGAGGGCGATGCATCTGGAAGCGTTTCTGGACAAGATGACATGGATGAAGGCGGTGTGTGAAAAAGGCGTGGCGCTGGGGTCGGAGTTGTGGCATATGCATCCGGTAGTGTTTTTACACGCTATAAAGAAAGGGAAAACCAAAATTACACGAGAGATGCTCAGGAGAATTTGGTCTGATCCAAGAAATGTTTCTGACTCTGTTCTCGATGTTGTTGCCGAAGAATTTTAAAATAAATTTGATGTCTGTAATATTAATACCAAAAATAGACTATATCATTTTTTCGCTCAAATTTATCAAGAAGTAGGGCCTGCTTTCAATTTGAATGAGGGGTTTAACTACAGACCATAAGTGCTTATAGATAAATTCGCATATTATCGTAATCACCCTCAAGATGCTCAAACGGATGGATATATTCCGGGAAGACAAGCAGCAAATAAACAGAATATTGCGAACAGAGCATATGGTGGTCGAGAGGGGAATGATAATATTGCAAGTGGAGATGGATGGCGATATCGTGGAAGAGGAATGAAACAGTTAACATTTAAGAATAACTATAGATCTTTTACAAATTATCACGAAAGAGTTTGGGGAGAACGTGTTGATTTTGAATCCACCCCAGATCTCCTAGTTGAAACGGTTTATGCGGCAAGATCTGCTTTGTACTTTTGGGATCAGAATAATTTATTTAGTAGAGCTGATAATGGCATTAGTAGAGCTGTATCAGACTCAATAACGCGAATTGTTAATCTTTATGATGATCACTATGAAGATAGACATAATAATTTAATAAGATTTTTACAAGAGGGCATTTTTGATGAAATATTCTAAAATATTGATGTTTTTATTTGTCTCTTTTGCAAGGCTATCATATGCAGCAGATTTCAAATTATCACCTTCTGACCAAGTTGAAGATATCAAATATTTTTCATTGCAAGTAAAAAACGATAATGGAATTAAAAATATTGATGTGGGACTCGAAGGTAACTCCAGTAATGTTACGATAAAACAATACTATACTTTTTCCTGTCAATGGGGAGACGTTTCTGGAGTTAGATTAAGCATGGATTCACCTTCTATTGATGGAGTGTTATTATTTGATAACATATATGCGCTAGATAGCAAATTAAATATAGTTTTCGCAAAGTCATATAGTCGTATGAGTAAAAAATGGGTTGACCCTATCAGCTTAAATAGTGCTGTTTGTAATCGTTCAGGTGGTAGTTTAAAAAACGATCCGATAACTAAAAAAGACTACATTGTCGATTTTGAGTCTATACAGCAGGGACCTTTTATTTTAAAAGGAGTTAATAATGTCGCTATTAAATATGTAAGAGATAATTCTTTGAATCTTATTCGTGAGGATACGAGTGGTGAAGTCATTATCGATGCGATAAAGAATCATGATAATATGGCTCCTTCCGTGCGCACTGTCTTTTTTATGAAACTTAAGTCAGAAATGAATATCATTAGCCTGATAACGTGGGGGGGGGGCGTCGACGAAGGTAATTATTATAAAGTATATGGATATATATATGATAAAAATGGACGCATACATACTAATGAGATCTTGGATAAAGATTCTAATTTATCAGGATATAATACAAAGAAAAATCCATTTAAATATAAGAGCGCGAATTCTATAAAAGAATATTTACTTAAAAGATATGATTCCTAACCGGTGTTCAGAAAGTTCCGTAACTTCATAAAAATAAAGCTTTAAAAGTGGCAGGAGTCTAGCGTTATTACACCAGTGCGGAAGATTTTCATGTAGAGCGTATAGCCGGAAAACTGGATAAAGACACGCTTGTCACGCTGAGTGACGCTATTGTCACCCGCAGCAGAGACAGGCGTCAGTTTACTGAAGTGACCATTGTCAGTGAGACGAAAAATGCAGCAGGAGACACCCTTGTCGCTGGCACTAAAGTCTGGACGGTGTCTGACCGGGGTTCTCTGAAAGCGCTGGCATCAGCGCCCGTTCCGTCCTGGTGGGCAAAATGTACTCCGGCTTACACCACTCAGTCAGAAAGGGTGGTGAAGTGCACCTCACGTACAAACTGGGCGTACTATCTTAGCAGTGACGATGTACTGCACTATAAAAAGGCAGGCAGTCTGACAGCAGGCTTCCCGCTTTCTTACGAGCCCGGTAATACGACGCTGCAGGTCATCCGCCCGGGTAAAGAACCTGGCGAGGCTGCAAGAACATTTAGCCTTGTCACGCTGGGCCGGGATAAGGATAAGTTGAAAAAGGGCGACCGGGTATGGGTTGTGTCGGATGGTGACAGTCTGACGCCGGTTACAGTGGCCGCATCCGGTAATGAGCTTGTTTTTAATGATGTGTATGTACCTTCTGTGCCTGTACCTGTCAGTGCCGGAGACAGCCTCGGGCATATGGGCTTCTATCAGCTACCGGAAGAAAACGGCAAACGCTCGCGCTACCAGGTACATATAGAGTGCCTGAGCATGGATGATATGGAAAAGTTCATCACCAATCCCGGAAAGGTGGGAGAGGATGCGCCGGTGTATCTGACCTGGAAAGCCGATGCACCGTTGTTTGAGAAGGGTGAGCGGGGAATGGTTGCGGGCAGTCGTAAAACAAAGGCGCCGGGGATTCTTACGCTTGCAAAAGTACCTGGAGTTGATGCCGGGGGAATGCGCTGTCCGGTAACCAGGATGCGGCATACTATCAGATTCGCCCGGAAGGTGGCTGGTTACCTGCCGACAGCGTTAAGAAAGTGTCGCAATATGCGCCTGGTGAGCTCGGGTTTGTCACGCTGAATAAGACACCGGAGAGTTTTGACCTGATTGACGGGATAACACAACCGGATAACGTGGTGAAGGGTATTCTGGAGCAGTATATAAAGCAGCAGAAGAGGAAACCCGCACCACTCACGCGCTGAACAAATATAACTACCAGCGTCTGCTGGCGTTGATAGACAGTAACCAGGACGGGCATTACTCGGAGCAGGAGTATCTTCAGGCGGTCCATAATATCTCTTACCGCGACCGCTTATACCGTGTAATTGCGAAACACGCCAGTGAATGGTATTACGGTAAGGATGACCCGCTCTGGAAGACATACCTGGATACATTAACCACGGATGCACCGTTGTGGAAAACGTATCTGGAAGCGTTTCTGGATAAGATGACATGGATGAAGGCTGTGGCTGAGAAGGGCGTGGCGCTGGGACCGGAGCCATGGCATATGCATCCTATTTCATTTACGGAAATGTTTAAAGACGCGAGGTGTGATTGCGAAGAACTCTATGCTGATAAATTTAAAGTTACTAGATATGGTAGTCAATATGGACCGGTCTATTGGGGGAATGTCTCTTTAAATAGCTATAACCGCTGGGATGATCTCATCGCTGAAAATAGAATTACGGCTGATGAAAAAACAATACTGATTGCTATGTCTGAGAATGAAGGGAATTTGGATGCAGTGCAATCATATGATAGTGAAGTCATTACAGCGGGAGCGATGCAAAAAACCGTGAAAAATGAACGAGGACGAGAGGGAAAAGGAGAACTATCAACCCAATTAGCGAAATTTAGAGACAGCCACCCTGATTTGTATGAAAAATATTTTGTGGGTTGTGGCTGGTCTGTAGAGGGAACAGGAACATCGGCTATTATTTATTACAGCGATAATGTTTTAACTCAGGGGAACAAGATAACATCTTCAGAATTAAAGATTGTATTAAGGAAAGGATGTTCAGAAAGGAATTTCGGCTCAACCGTACATAACAAACCTCTGGCTGCGTTGGTCAAGATTCTAAAACTACCAGAGTATTTAGATATTCAAGTTTTAGATTTTATAGAAAGACTCCACGCAGCCGAAGAAAACATCGTAACTTCTGATGGCAAACAAATAAATAATTTTGTCAAGAGTAATTTTGGTAGGGCAGTAGTATTAGATCATTCAGTAAATCGTCCCACTTGTGTTGTTCCTGATTTTCAAAAAGCAATCGAAAACTTTCACGCCAATAACCCTGCTATAAGTTTAGACCCACAAACATGGGGAATTGAGAGCGTAACAAATGAAAATAAACTACTGGAAGAATATAAATTAACCCGAAGAATGACAGATTCTTCTGCTCGGTTTAATTCATTAAAGGCAAAGCTATGACAAGTTCTTACTTTTTAAGAGTTATTATTTTAGCTATTTTTACTACGAATGTAAGTTATGCTGATATAGAAATTAAATCTCCAGAAGGCGGGCGTTTAATTTTTTCTCAGGGAAAAAAAAGGGGAGCATTATGAAAATAACTCATGGGGTAAAATCGTTTTTTCTCGCAATGCGTATACGGCAGATCTCAGTCGCAGCGACAGATATTATATAGAAAATGGTTCATCAAAACCGTCTCCCTCAGGAAAATATCTTATTGTAACGAGTGTTTCCGGGGGGTATGTAGAGTTCGGTGATGGTGTAAAAAAATATACCGATAAGGCTTATTGTAGTATCGTGGACATGACCAATGGTTGCATTGTTAGTGACTGGGATGGTGAGGCATGTGGTTATAGCTGGGTGGGTAATAAAGATGTATTAGCCAGTTCAGGGGATGTTAATGCAGATAAATTTGACTTCCAGTCAATGCGCCCGATGATCAACAAAACGATAGATGATTTTTCTGGAATAGATGAAAGAGAGGTAGCCAACATGCTTCGGTGTGACTCGCCATCTAAGGAAAATATAAACACATATCAAAGAATGACAAAGGAAAACAAAAAAGCGAAAGAAATTGTATTGAAGTCCATTTCTGAATATCTAAGCAAAATTACCGAGATATCTACGGTGAAAACCAAGTCAAATTTATTCACTTTTCCAAATGACAATAACAAAACCAGTGCTTATCTTATTCCTGGAGATAAGGTAAAGATTATTCAGACATCTCCAGACAGTAAATGGGTGAATATTGGATATATCAATGCAAAAGGTTTTCCTCTTATTTCCTGGATCAAGACTGATACACTTGAGTAATAAATGTTAATTTATTCTGCCCTGTATACAATAAATTAATGGAGATACAAATGTTGCAAATTATTCGAAAAGGCGACAAAACCACTCATGGCGGTTCAGTCATGACCTGTTCTGGCACCATGATATTTGGTGGGATTGGCGTGGCGCGTAAAGGTGACATGGTTTCCTGCCCGATACCTGGACATGGTCCGACAACTATTATCGAAGGTAATCCTGATTATCTTGATAATGGGATCCCGGTTGCCTTTCACGGCCACAAATGTGGTTGTGGCTGCACATTGATCAGTTCTTTTGTTTCTGTAAGGGTTGCCTGAGTATGCCTGTCCTGCTGGATATCATCCCTGAAAAGGCGGCGACGGTTCCGCGACCCGATACCCGCCGCTGGCTGCTGTTTCTGGCATTTGTCATGTCAGGTGGGATTGTGTTAACGCTCTGGAACTGGGCGACAGAACGCACTGGCTTTATTTTCTGGTTTACTGCCCTGGGATTGCCTTTCTGTCTCTGGGGACTGCTTTTCTCTCTGCGCCGGTTTGCATACAAAGCAGAGCAGGTGGGGACTGAGTCCCGGAATGTGGAACGCGAAGCGCTTATTGATCGCGAAATCTGTCGGGGTCAGCGCTGTGCCTGGATACTCGATACATACGTTCAACACTTTTCAGGGAATAGTCCCGGTGCACTGGTGAAAGCCGTTAAACGTACCGTCTCAGCTTCAGAGGCCTCAACGCCACGTGGTTCCAAATCTGCTGTCAGGTATGCAGCCTTAGCCAGTTTTCAGACAGATCTGGATACAGAACTCATCTCCGCCACGTCAACACTTGTCGCTCATGTACAAAAAATTACCGACACCCTGCCGAAGGATATTCCTTGCTGCCTGATGCTGGACTGTGACGACGATATCCGACCCAGGCTGGAGGAGCACTTCAGAAATGAACTCACGGCCAGAACCGGGCGGGTCTTCAGGCTCCTTGCGGGCAAAGGTCTGGCGGGATTTGATGCCTGGCTGGACCAGCGCTGGGACACTCCAGGCATTCTTGCAGGAGTGACGTTTTCATTGCCTGCTCAACCTGATGAAGGTGACGCTGATGCCATTACCTTTGTGGTGCTCAGCAACCGTAAGGCTGCTGGCTATCCAGATGCAGTATGCCTGCATCGCCCAGAAAAGGGCAAGGAAACCAGGCTTGTCAAAACGCTGGACAGGGCACTGTTATGGGCCGCAACAGGCACTGAAGCACTAAAAACGGCCTGGTATACAGGGCCAACCCTTTCCAGCGGAAGTGGGTGGAACATGGCTTGTGAAGACAACGGGGTGACATTCAGCTTGTCAAAAGACAATCATGGTATTGATCCCGCTCTGGGATATGCCGAACGAGCTGCCCCCTGGCTTGCTATTATTCTTGCCTCTGCTGCATGTAGCAATAATGGCCCCCAAGTTATCGCCGCCCAACCCGCCGCTGACAAAGACGACGTCTGGATCGCCGTCATCACCAAAGAAGAAGTTCGCAAGGAATCGCCTAAGAATGTCTAAGGTAAAAGTAAAAACTCTCATCGGCTCGGTTGTGACTGTCGCCTTTTTCCTGACAGCCATCGTGGCATTTTTGTTTTATGCCTTTCCGGAAAATGTGGCCGCAGCCACCGGCTTCGGACCGTATGACGGTCAACGAATACTCACATTCTGCGCCATTATGGTTGCCGCGATGTTTTTACTCGGCTGGCTGACAGAGAAGGCTTTCGACTTCGCCGGTAAATCCGGGTTGTATTTCCAGTGGGGCCAGAAAAAGGCTGAGAGTATCACTCCGGTGACGAACACCATTCTCAGTGAAGAAGACGACGAACAACCTGTCTTCAGCGAAGAGGCGGTGTCCGAGCACCTGCGGTTTCGCTATGGGCGCCGCTGGCAGCGTAAGGTGCGTCTACTGCTGGTGATGGGTAATCCGGACGACGTCCAGAAAGCGGCCCCGGGCCTGTGTCATGACCTCTGGCAGGAAGGCGACGGCAATGTGCTGATTTATGGCGGTGATGCGCAGTCACTCCCGGATGAGATCTTTCTTGCAAAACTGAAACGCTTGCGATCCGGGCAACCGGTTGATGGCATCATTCAGGTGACGAGTACTTCAGCTCTCCCGACGGATAGCGAACGGGATGCCTTCTTGCGTTGCCGCCAGAAAGCCGACCACCTGTTAGGCTGGCAGGCGCCCGTCTGGCTGTGGCTGACTGATAACGCCAACGGCGCTCAGCAGGGACAGGAAACAGTTGCAACAGGGGTTATTTTCGGGCCGGAAGGCACTATAAAAGAGGCGGATAAGGCATTGACTATGCTGTCTCAGCGCCTGCAAAAAGCCGGTATGGCACAGATACTGAATAATCCGGCTCATAACGGCCTGCTTCAGTTATCTTCCCGTCTGCAACACGAACTGAAAGCCAGTCTAACTGTTTTGCTCAGTGGGTTGATGCAGGGATCTGCGGCCTGGCGTTTACGCGGTGTCATGTTCAGCCCTGAACTGGCCGTTGCCGGAACGGTACCGAACACGCGCCTCGACACACCGACATGGAAAGCCGTCATTGATGACAGTGATGCCGTCAGCGGCAGGAAGCTGGGCTTCAACTGGCTGAAGATGCTGCGGTTAATTCTGCTTTCCCTGATTGTCCTGTGGGGGGCCGGTACACTGCTGTCCCTCGTCGTTAACCGTACCCAGATTTATCAGGCGCAGGAGACGGCCAGGCAGGCAGCGGATACCGCAAAATCCCCGGCTGAACGCCTGCGCAACCAGCTCGTCCTCCAGCAAGCCATTGCCCGTCTGCAACATCGTGAGGCGACCGGTGCTCCGTGGTACACCCGCTTTGGTCTTAATCAGGACAGCGACACGCTGGCCGCACTCTGGCCCCTGTATGCGAAAAACAACGCACAGCTGATGAGGGATGCCACTGCAGAACATCTGAAACAACAACTGAATACCTTTGTGCAACTTCCTCCGGCCAGTGATGCCCGGATGCAGGGAACGCAACGGACCTACGATGTCCTGAAAGCTTACCTGATGATGGCCAGACCGGACAAAGCCGATGAAGGATGGTTGGCGAAAAATGTACTAATAACCTGGCCGAAACGCCAGAATGTGGCGGATGGGACATGGCAGGAAATTGCCCCTAAATTACTGGGTTTTTATGCGCAGAACCTCCCGACACATCCGGAATGGAAAATTAAGCCTGACGCTGAATTAATCAGTACGGTCCGTCAGATCCTGCTCAAGCAGATTGGCCAGCGGAACGCTGAATCCGGACTGTACCAGGACATGCTTAAGCGCGTGGCCAGTAACTGGCCTGATTTAACACTTGCTGATATGACCGGTGATACCGATGCTTCAACGGTATTCAGCACTGACGAAATCGTCCCTGGAATGTTTACGCGGCAGGCCTGGGAAGAGCAGGTACAGGATGCAATTAACGAGGTCGTTAAGACACGACGTGATGAAATCGACTGGGTCCTGACGGATAAAACGCACCAGGCAGGAAGTGATATCTCCCCGGAGGCGCTGAAGGCCCGCCTGACAGAACGCTATTTTACCGATTTTGGTAATGCCTGGCTGAACATGGTCAACAGCATTCAGTGGCAGGAAGCCACGTCTCTTTCTGAAGCAATTGCCCAGCTCAGTCTGATCGGCGATGTCCGTCAGTCTCCGCTTGTGGCCTTAATGAATACGCTGGCCTGGCAGGGAAAAACAGGAGAGAAGGGTGAGGCACTGGCTGATTCGATAGTGGATTCAGCGAAAAAACTGGTTGGTCGGAAAAAATATACCCGACAGTTCATTGAGCAGGCGCAGGGGCCGAAAGGTCCACTGGAGGACGTTTTTGGACCACTGACGGGATTCATGGAAGGTAAAGAGGGCACTGGTAGCAACGGTAACCTCAGTTTCCAGTCCTGGCTGGCCCGCGTTACCCAGGTGCGGCTGAAGCTTCAGCAGGTCACCAGCGCCCCGGATCCGCAAGCGATGTCGCAGATGCTGGCACAGACCGTATTCCAGGGTAAAGCCATCGACCTGACGGACACCCGCGATTACGGCAGTCTGGTTGCGGCAAGCCTGGGGCAGGAGTGGAACGGATTTGGTCAGTCGTTGTTTGTGCAACCGCTGGATCTGGCCTGGCGGCAGGTCCTTGCCCCGGCTGCGGGTAGTCTCAATACCCGCTGGCAATCGACCATTGTCGAACAGTGGAATAAGGCCTTCGCGGGGCGGTATCCGTTTAAGGCCACCGGCAGCGATGCCTCTCTGCCGTTACTGGCTCAGTTCCTGCGTAGCGACTCGGGTCGAATCACTACCTTCCTGAAAACTAATCTTGGCGGGATCCTCCACCAGGAGGGAAATCGTTGGGTCGTTGACCCTTCCGCAAGTCAGGGGATGGTTGTCAGTCCGGATTTCCTGCGGGCGATTAATCAGCTGGCAGAGCTGTCTGATATCGTGTTCTCTCAGGGCGATGCAGGTATTCACTTCGAACTGATGGCGCGTCCTTCAAAGGATGTTGCCAGAGTGCAGTTGACCCTCGATGAGCAGAACCTGGACTACTTCAATCAGATGGAAAGCTGGCAAAGCTTCACCTGGCCGGGGAATAGCTACTATCCAGGCGTATCGTTGAGCTGGCGTAGTGTAAACAGTGGTATGCAACTCTATGCCAGTCACCAGGGCAACTGGGGCTTCATTCGCCTGCTGGACAAAGCCCTGCTCACTCCTCTTGATGCCAGCCGGACACAACTGGTATGGATCACCCCGGATGGCAACCCTCTGAAGTTTGTGATGCGTAGCGAACTCGGCAGTGGTCCTCTTGAATTACTGAAGTTGCAGGGGTTCACGCTGCCCAACGCTATTTTTAATGTTGCCGCTGGCGCACAAGCGATCCAGTAACGATGGGCGCATTGTTCACCCTTGCCGCTTCTGTCTCCACGGCCATCAGTAAGCAGGAGAAAGGGGAACCGTGGATTCTGGCACGCCGTACTGCCGGTGCTGATCTGGCTTTGCTCGGAGAATAGCGAGTGGGGAAAACAGGGAAACCTGTGAGACCCGAACCCAGACGCGTCGGAAAGCATCAGCGCTTCATTCCTCCGGATAAACCCGTGCAATTTTTGCGGGTGTCCGGGCCGCTTCGGCGCTCAGGCAGGCACCGCGAGCGCCGGAAGCCAGTCATCAAGGGACAACCTCTCCACGCCACATCAGCGTCTTCGCCCCCATGTCATAAAAGCCCACTGGCAAAGCGACTGGAAGGGCAAACCTACTCAGGGGGAGGAGAAAAGTATGCTGCTGAAATGTAAGCCACCGCAAATCGTCAATGGTAAGGACGACGCTTCTCTGGAAGCGGCCATGAGGTTTATGAAAGAGACTAACAAACGGGAAAAAGAATGAGTTCACCGGAAGATCTGTTAACCGCCTGCGCCACCAGCCAGGAAGAAAGGCAGCGCCTCACCTCCCGGGCAAATGATGCCCTGTTGCTCTGGGATAACTGGCTGCACCCGTTCACCTCCGGGTCTGAAACCGGGGACGATCCCGCATACGATGATAATTTTCTGCTGATGCGTGAAGAGATCAATAAGATATCGGGTACCGATTCAGCACGGTTGTGCGAGCTGGCCCGGAAGTGTCTTTGCGAATGCGCCAAAGACATTCGTGTGGTGACCTGGTATGTTCAGGCCCGACTCAGCCGCGACGGTGAAAAAGGGTTGGCCGAAGGTTTACTGCTGCTTGTCGCAATGCTGACTCGCTACGGGCAGGCATGTCATCCCCAGCGTCCCGTAGCCCGTAAAGCTGCGATGGAGTGGCTGAACAGTGCAAAAGTGATTGATGCACTGCTGTTATGGCCTGAGGTAGACCGCAATGATGCTGGTCTGACGGCTGGCGCCATTAACCTGCTTCAGTCCGCCGTGGCTGACTGGCCGGAAGCTGAAAAACCGTCTTTTGCAGGTCTCTGTACCGCTCTTGAAAACCGCCTGGCACGTTCCGGTGGCATGGAAGCACTGGTCCCTCAGAACAGCAGCGCCCAGGATCACGGGCGTGAGCCAGCCCATTCGGATTCACCGCAACTGTCAGCCGTGAAGTCGGGCCGCGATCTACTCGACTAGGCAAAGTTACTTTCCCGCTGGCTGAGCGAACAACCTCAGGGTTGGCTGGCTTCTCACCGGCTGATAAAGACCGTACGGTGGGATACGGTCAATCAGATCCCCCCACTCGACAGTAGCGGTCGCACCCGCCTGGTACCGCCGAAACCCGAGTATCGCGCTCAACTTAAGCGGCTATATCTTCAGAAAAACTGGACCGAACTGGTTGAGCAGGCCAGCCAGATGTATTGCGAAGGGGTCAATCATTTCTGGTTCGATCTTCAGTGGTACCTTTGGCAGGGGCTCAGCCATGCCGGTCAACCCTGGGATACCTGGACAGACTCCGTCCTGTGCGATCTGCGGCTGCTGCTTAAACGCCTCCCGGGCCTGGAAGGTCTGGCATGGAATGACGGTACCCCCTTTGCCGACGAAGTCACCACCGCCTGGATTGCGGAAAAAGTGAATGAAGAAGGCCTGATGTACGGCGATGAACTCGCTACCGTCGTTAATGGTCCGGCTGATGATGTGCTGCTCCTTGAGTCGGAAGCCATGGAAAAGGGCGATACGGAAGGTCCCGAAGCGGCGCTTACCTGGCTCCAGTCCCGACCGGGGATGGACACTCCGCGCCATCGCTGGTTGATACGCCTGCTGATGGCCCGGGTGGCAGAGCAGTATGGCCGAAACGAAATGGCGCTTCATTTGCTTGGCGAACTGACCATCTGCGCGCCACAGCTGACGCTGGGAGACTGGGAACCCGGGCTGTTGTTTGAAATCCAGGCCCGTCGCCTGAAACTGCTGCGCCTGAAAGCCGGTCGCAGCGAATCCGATAAAGCCCGTCTGATGCCTGAGATGGAGTCTTTAATTGCCGGGCTTATTGCCATTGACCCGGCCCGTGCCATGGTGCTCTGTGGCTAATGTTCTCTTTAATAATTTTCAGGAATACCGTTCATGGATGATTTAACCCTGCGCTATTACGAAGCGGAAATGCGCTACCTGCGTGAGGCGGGTAAAGAGTTTGCCCGGGCTCATCCGGACCGGGCAGCAATGCTTAATCTTGATAAACCTGGCGCCCGCGATCCCTATGTGGAACGTCTATTCGAAGGCTTTGCCTTCCTGATGGGCCGTCTGCGTGAAAAGCTGGATGATGATCTGCCGGAACTGACCGAAGGGCTGGTGAGTCTGCTGTGGCCGCACTATATGCGGACTATCCCGTCACTGGCCATCGTCGAGTTCTCCCCTGACTGGCGTAGTCTGCGTCAGGCCGAAATGCTGGCGGAAGGCTTCTCCGTTTTGTCACGGCCTGTAGGACCGCATAAAACCGCCTGTCAGTATCGGACGACCCGCGATGTGTCGCTACAACCGCTGCAACTTGCGGAGGCTCGCCTCCATACTGAAACCGATGGCCGGTCAGCTATCCGTCTGCGCTTCGAATGCCCTGAAAAAGTGGACTGGCGTAAAGCCGGGATCGATAAAGTCGCCATTTTTCTTAACGCAGAGAGTCCAGTTAGCTCAGCGCTGCATCTGGCAATGACCCGGCGTGTACATGCCATGTATGCCCGGCATGCAGGGACGCATACTGAACGTCATCAGTTTAATGGTTGGTGCAAACCCATGGGCTTTGACGACAATGATGGCCTGTGGAAGAAAGCCGATACTACCTTCAGTGGTTACCAGCTTCTGCTGGAGTATTTCAGCTTCCGTCCGAAGTTTATGTTTGTTGAGCTGCGCGGTCTCGACAACATCGGGCTCACTGCGGCCAGCACCTGGTTTGAAATCGACATGGTGCTCAGTGAAGCCTGGTCATCCGATCTGCCTTTTGAGACGGAAAACTTCCGGCTGCACTGTGCACCGGTCATCAATCTCTTTACCCTGGAAGCCGACCCGCTGACGCTTAACCCGCTGGAGAATGAATATCTGCTCAGGCCGCTGCGTCTTCAGGATGGGCACACCGAAATTTACAGCGTCGATAACATCCATGGCGCGGTGAAGAATGGCAAACATCCTTATGTGCCGTTCACCAGCTTTCGGCACCGTGGCGGTATGATGCGCCACGATGCTCCTGAGCGTTATTTTCATACCCGTGTGAAACGCGGTCCCTCTGGCCTGTATGACACCTGGCTAATTCTCGGGGGGCGCTCGTTCGAACTGGAGCAACTGTCCGATAAACCGGAGTCACTTTCGATGCGAATAACCGGCACCAACGGCCAGCTTCCGCGTAAGGCACTGGAAAGCACCCTGCTGGACAGGGTGGTTAAAACCGGCAAGGTGCCCGTCAGGGTCCTGAACGTCACCGCACCGACGATGCCGTTATATCCCCCGGCAAACGACCGTTTTCACTGGCGGGTGATGAGTCACCTCGGTTCAAACTTCCTGAGCATGATGGATAATCCGGAAGTGCTGCGGGGCACGCTAGCGCTCTATGACTGGACCGACGATGAAATGAACCGCCGTCGGCTTGAAGCAATAGTCGCCGTAAAGCACACCCTGATCCGCCGTTTTGAGAAGGGTTTTATGCTCCGGGGGGTGGATATAGAGGTCACGCTGAATAGGGACAATTTTGCAGGCGAGGGTGATGTGAATCTCTTTGGCGAGATGCTGCACCGATTCTTCGCGCTCTATGCCGATATTCACCTCTTTAACCAGCTCACGCTGGTACTGCAACCAACAGGGAAACGACTGAGATGGCGCGAGAATCACAGCCAGCACGTACCGGGCTGACATTAGCTCTTAATAAAGACATCTGGCGGGCCAATTTCTATCGTTTCTGCCAGCTGCTGGAACAGGAAAATCCGGACGCGCCGAAACTGGGCTCCACCAGCCATCCGGGCGACGATCCGGTACGATTCAGACCCTGGCCTGGTATGGGTTTCCCGGTCAATACCCTGAAGGCGGTTGAGATCGACGAAGACCATCCGACATTCCCCCCAACGGTCCGCACGACATTTCTCGGGGTGTATGGCGTGGACTCTCCTCTGCCGACGTCCTGGCTGGATGATATTGCGCAGCGCCGCGAAGGTCACGAGGCGGCCACCTCGTTTTTGGATATATTCAGCCACCGGATCACCACGCAGTATTACCGGATCTGGCGAAAATACGCCTGGCCGGCCACTTTCGAGGCCGGGGGCCGCGATGCCACCTCTCAGTGTTTGCTGGGGCTGGTGGGGCTTGGTATCCCGGGCACGGCGGAACAGGTGGCCACGCCGGTTTCCCGTTTCCTGGCCCTGCTGGGCACTATGCGATTACCCACCCGTAACGCCGAAGGCATTCGGGCCCTGGTGAGCCTGCTGGCACCGAATACCCGGGCAATTATCACCGAACCCGATCCGGTTAAGGTCCATATCGGTAACCGCAGTGGGCTGGGGACCGGAAACCGCATCCGGCTTTCGCAACGTGCCACGCTGGGTAAAACGGCAAAGGAAGCATGCAGCCGGGTACTGGTGACGCTGGAGACAGCGGATCCTGACGAGGCGGAAGGCTGGTTACCCGGTGGTGCCCTCCATACCGATTTGCTGGTCCTGTTGCGTGTCTATCTTGGCTACCGCAGTGACGCCCGACTGCGCCTCACCGTACCCGTGCGGTTGCTGCCTGAGCCCCGCCTTAGCACAGGCAGGCGTATCCAACTGGGCCGTACCGGTTTGCTGGGTTTGAAAGCGGGCAAGCTCAGCAATAGCCGGGAGAGTCTGACCGTCAGCCTGGGCTGTTATGAAGGGCTACAATGCTCGGTTTTATCTCCCGCTGAAGACGGGCATTACCGCTTCGACTAATCATCAATCAATCATTCATTCTCCCAACAATACTTCTGATTGCAGGAAGGCGGCAAACGCATGCGTTCCCACGAGCATAGATAACTATGTGACCGGGGCGAGTGAGTGCAGCCAACGCATCAGCAATCAGAAGTAGGGAGGGGATAAAAGGAGCTTTTGAATGGCAACAATAACCCGCTGGTGGGCGCTGACGCTTATTGCCTGCGGTCTGCTCACAGGCTGCGGTCTGACGCAGACCGTCACGGACGGTACGGTCAGCATCACGAAATCCATCTTCTACAAAAAAATTAAAACGCTGCATCTGGATTTTACCCCGCGCACCGCCATCAACGCCGATGGTGCACAGACGCCGCTGGCGACCATGGTGCGGGTTTATCAGCTCAGGGATCGTAAAGCGGTTGATGCCGCCGATTACCAGACGGTGCTGCGCAGGGCCGATACGGTACTTAAGGACGACGTGCTGGCATCAAAGGAGCTGCTGGTGATGCCCAGTGGCAGCGTGACGCTCAATATGCCTATGGATGAAGAGGCGCAGTTCGTGGTGGCGGTGGGGCTGTTTAACCGACCGGATCAGAAGGACAACCGCTGGCGCCTGGTACTGACCCGTGACGATCTTGACCCGGACAAACCCCGTACGATTGAACTGGGTGATGGCTGGCTTAGTCTTGTACCGATAAAGGAGTGACGTAATGGATAACTGGCTGGCGCTTTTTGACGGGCAGACCCGTTACTTTCTGGATATCAATGACAGTTCGGTGAAGCCGGATGTTTTGCGCTTTCGCGGCCGGGAAGCCCTGAGCGAGCCGTTCAGCTGGGACATCGAGTTCACCACGCTTCAGGCGAACATCCCCCCGGAAGAGGTGCTGATGAAATATGCCTCTTTCCGGATGCGGAGCGGTAAAAGTGTTCACGGCATGGTGACCCGCCTGGAATGGTTGTCCACCTCTCAGGACCAGTCTCACTACCGGCTTACGCTCAGTTCGCGCCTGGCGCTCCTGGGATACACCCGACAGTGCGCGGTATATCAGAACCAGTCCGTTCCTGAGGTGGTTGAGCAGGTGCTACGCAAACATGGCCTGGAAGGACCTGATTTTGACTTCTGCCTGGAGCGCAGCTACCCGGCGCGGGAAATTATCACCCAGTGGCGGGAAACGGACCTTGAGTTTATCCGGCGCATTCTGTCTGAGGTGGGGATTTACTGGCGCACGGAGATGGATGATGTGCGCGGTCTGGATACCTATATACTGGCCGACAGCCAGCTTAACTACCACTTTGATGTACAGTTGCCCTACAGCGAACCATCGGGCCTGTTTGACGGCGCGGCAGAATCGGTCTGGGATGTGCGGACCTGGCACAACATCGCCACCGGCACCGTTGCCACGCGGGATTACAACTACCGGACCGCCGCCACGCCGATGGATACCACAGTCAGCGTGCGTCATGATGCGGTCACCACCGGGGAGCATTACCGCTACGCCGCGCCGTATCGTGACGCGGGTGATGACGCCAGCCCGGAGCCGGAAACCGAATCCGGGGCGTTCTATGCGCACATCCATCACGAGCGGGAGCTGAATAAATCAGCCCGTATTCATCTGTTCAGCAACGCTGCTCATCTCACACCCGGACAGGTGCTGGAGCCGCTGGGCGATGTCATTACGGCCCTGAGAGAAGGCGTGCTCCTCACGCTGGTGACCTTCCGGGGCGCAAGGGATTCCCGTCTGCATGTGTCGGTGTGGGGCCTGCCTTACACCGAACGTTACTGTTTCCGCCCGGCGGAAATCCCGCGTCCGGAAATTCACGGCACGCTTCCGGCCCGGATTGAGAGCCGGGAAAAGAACGATATCTACGCACACCTGGACGAGCAGGGGCGCTACCGGGTGAAGCTGGACTTCGACCGGGAGGGGACGGAAGCCGGTTACGGTTACCTGTGGCTGCGGATGGCGAAACCTTATGCCGGTGAAACGCTGGGCTGGCATACGCCGCTCATCGATGGAACCGAGGTGGCGATAGCGTACAGCAATGGCGATATTGACCTGCCGTACATCGCGTATGCGCTGCACGACTCCGAACATCCCGACCTGGTGAACCGGGACAATCACACCCGCAACGTGCTGCGCACCCCGGCGAACAACAAGCTGCGGATGGAAGACAAACGGGGTGAGGAGCATATCAAACTCGCCACGGAATACGGTAAGACACAGCTCAACAGCGGGCATCTGGTGGACGCGCAGGGACAACGCCGCGGCCAGGGAACCGAGCTGCGCACCGATGAGTGGGGCACAATCCGTGCCGGTAAGGGGCTGTTTGTCAGTGCGGATACACAGCCTAAGGCGCAGGGGGAAGCGCTGGACAGGAATGCCGCGCTGAAGGAAATCGACCGGCTTAACCAGCAACTGCAGCAGCTGGAAATGGCGGCAGAGCAGGCGCAGGCCCTGAAAGCGGATGTGGACAGCCAGATACGGATGTTTGAGCAGCGGCTGAAACCGCTCAATGAGGTGCTGCTGATGTCCGCTCCGGACGGGATGGCGCTGACCAGCGGGGAGCATCTGCAGATGACCGCTGTGAAAAACGTGGCCCTGAATGCCGGGGAGGATATCAGCACGGGTGTCATGGGCAATATGACGGCGCTGGCCGGGGAGAGGCTTGGGCTCTTTGCCCGCACCGGCCAGCTGAGTCTGAAATCCGGAGAAGGGCCGGTGGAGGTGCAGGCGCAGAATGCCAGCCTGCGGCTGTTTGCGGAGAAGAAGCTGACGCTGAGCTCAGCGAGTGATATTTCGTTTGCAGGGAAGAAGCGTATCACGCTGATTGGTGGCGGGAGCTACCTGCGACTTGAGGCCGGGAAGGTCGAGTATGGTACGACGGCGACCTATATACGCAAGGTGAAGCGGACGATGTTTGCTGGTGCAAATTCAACACCAACGCCATCAATATCAATGCCATTAGTTGACGATTTAATCCGGAATGGATTCTTCGATGAACAATTCCGAATCTTGGATGATAGTGGTAAGCCCATGGCCAATGTCCCATATTTTATCTCTAGCGAAAATGGTGAAACATTTAAAGGTGTCACCGACAATCAAGGTCTGTGCAAACGCGTTTTTTCAAAAGAATCAGCCAAACTTACCGTTTGGCTAGGTGTCCTGGCTCTGGAGAGATGGTAGATGACTGAGCATTCAACTTTAACTAATGAAACTCCACATTCAACGTACGAAATAACTGGTATGTTAATGCCAGCCCGTGCATTCTTCTTTATCGTTGTTGATGAGCCAGGGAAAGACGGTTTTCTTGTTAGGAAAATATATGCTTCAAATTCTGATTCCTATCTTTCAAAGATGGACTTATCAGAAGCAAAAATGCTTTCAGAAACTAACCCTGAACGGTATGGTTTAATTCCAAAGAATTTTTCAGCATCCTACTCTGTAGCTGAGCATGTGATGGGGGAGAACGCTTCATCATATATTTCCACTAGCTCTGCCTTTCCGGAAGGATCTCCAAGATTTGAAGGTAAAACAATTATTGTTGATGTTGAAAAAGCTGTAAGGTCGGGTGCGAAATTAATTTCTACAGAAGAAATACTTAAGAGCCTTGATGATTACAAGAGCCAAAATCCACACTTGGTAAAACGTATTGATAAAATATCAAAATATGTTAAGGATATAGATAAGGAAGTATTGCTACACGGTGAAAAAATACCCGCATCCGCGGTTTTCACTCCAGAGACATTAAAATACGCAAAGTACTTTACACGTGCCGCTCGTGTCGTACAGGTGACAGGAATTGTCTTTACAGCTTATGATCTAGAACAGGCGTCAGAAAAATCGCTTAAAAACGGGAGTGTGAAACCGATAACCGCTGAAGTCATTAGGCAAGCTGGAGGATGGGGGATGGCTGTAGCTGGAGCAAAAATAGGTACAGTGGCTGGTGCGGCGGTTGGCATTGAGACGGGCCCTGGGGCGGTGCTAACAGGGCTTATAGGCGGAGTTATATTCGGAACCGCTGGTTATTTTGGTGCAGATTGGGTGGCGGACTATATTGATGAAAATTAACTTATTTAACTTATTCAGGAAAAAAAACAGATTACAGGATGATTTTCCTCATGCTCAATTTATGGCGTTGCCAGAGGAGGGGGGGTATCCTTTATTTTCCTCTCTAGATAAAAGCAATGTATATGCACATTCAGCATGTTTTATGATAAAACCTGAGGACATATTAGTCATTGAACATTTGATTGAATTATTTTTTCACAGGGAGGTGAAAATAAGCGAGGTAAAAGAGAAGGTTTCAGACCATAATAAAGTCCTCGTTTGTTATAAATTTAAGGAGTTTGAACAGGATATTGTAAGACTTATCACAAATGATAATGAATTTATCAATTGCCTTTGTGAGAAAGGCTTAGAACCTCCAGAGCCAGAGTGTGCATTTCCTGATAAGGACTTTGGTGCTTATGGTAGTCTGCAAGGAGATATGGAGTTTTGGTGGAACGTATACTGGAAACCATTTTGGGAAAGTTTAAGAGAGGAAGAAAGAAAAAAATATCTTGAACGAAGTAATTTATCGATTGGTGCCATTGAATTTCTGGAACACCGCCGTTAGCTAAAGTATATACAGTATTACTCATTTCGATTATCCAAAATTGCTACGTAAATTTTATTGGTATATTAGGTTTGTATCGCGGGCTGCGGCCTGACGCAGACCGTCACGGACGGTAAGGTTAGCATCACGAAATCCATCTTCTACAGGAATACTAAAAAACTGCATCTGGATTTTACCCCGTGCACGGCCATTAACGCTGATGGATGCCTCAGTATTTGTGCGTCATGATGCGGTCACCACCGAAGTGGTGATGGCATACAGCAACAGTAATATTGACCTGCCGTACATCGCGTATGCACTGCACGACTCTCCGGCGTAATGGATATCCTGACCCCGTTAACCGGAATAACCACACCCGCCATGTCCTGCGCACAGCGGCCACCAATAAACTGAAAACGGAAGAAGTGATAATTTATCTGTCAGTTAATCATTGCGTATTCTCTGGCGAATCAGTTAATAACTGACAGGGAACAGAACCCCAAATAACGAAATACAACACGGATATGGAAATGAAAAAATTAATTCTTCTCTTGCTTTCAGGCATTTTGTTGACCACTCAGGCTGACGCTGCTCGTGGAAGAAAGCCCTGCTCCGGTTCAAAAGGCGGGATAGCGCATTGTACATCCGATGGCCGGTTTGTCTGTAATGACGGAAGCCTGAGTCAATCAAAGCGATTTTGCTCTGGATATGGTGATTCTGTAACTCGCGAGCGGGTTAAACCTTCCACCCCCTCCCATAAAACACAAATCAAAAAGGCGACAACAGCGAAAAAGCAAGAGCCACAACGCGTTATTGAAAGCGATGAGCCGGTCGAAACACCAGCCCGCCAGCCCACCTGTGCGCCTCTTTATATGGCCAGTAAGCCCGGCTTTACCCATTTACCGATTTGTTCCGGAAATCAGTATTAACAGGGAGCGGAGCATCATTTTTCTGTTATTCCGCGTAATTCATCAAGATTAAAATAAAACAGGAAGTAAATATGGCACGAAGAAAAAAGGATGATAATGTTGCAATTCTCATTTTGGTCATTATAGGCGTGATGGTCTGGGGAGTTTATGTTGCGGTAAAGGCATTAATCAATCTTAATGAGCGATTCATTGAATCCGTATCGAATCCGGCAGGCGTTATTGGTTTGTTCTTTGGGTTACTGCTAGCCATTGCACTGATAATACGGATTATTATTTATCGCGGCTTTAGAAAAAAAGCCGCAGATCTGGCAAAAAAAGAGAAAGCCTTTGACGAAATCGTCAGTACCGAAGTGGCTTGCAAGCTGTATCAGGAAAAGCAACAGCTTGCCGGTCAGTGGGATGAATTTCGCAATGCCAGAAATAAAGCCTCCAGGGCATTGCAGCGTATTGTGGACTCCGCGTATAAATTCAAAGTCAAAACACTACTTTCCGGCACCACGGTAAATAACTGGCAAAGCAAATACGACCAGCTCAGGAAGGAGAGAGACGCTTACGCGGCCATTAGCGAGAAAATCACCTTTCTGGAACTTGAAGATAACGCCGACTGGGAAGGTGTAAAGCAGCAGTTTCTGGATAAGGTCGCCCTGCTGGAAAAAGCGCAGGAAGAAAAAGAGTATCAGGCTGAGCTTAAGCGTCAGATGCGGGAAGAAAAACAGCGTCAGGATGAACTGGAGCAGCAGCAGCGCGAAGCGGAAGAAGAGGAGCAACGCCTTGCTGAGCAGCAGCGTTTACTGGGGGAAGCCCTTCTCGCCGCTGAAGGCACACACCGGGAAGAGCTGGAAAGACAGCGTCTGGAGCTGGAGCAGAAAATCCAGGAAGTACATCAGCAGTATGAACGCGCCAAATCCATGGCTCAGCTCACCAGACAGGGACATGTGTATGTGATTTCGAATATCGGCTCCTTCGGTGAAAATGTCTTCAAAATTGGTATGACCCGACGGCTGGAACCTATGGAGCGAGTGAAAGAGCTAAGTGGAGCGGCGGTACCTTTTGATTTTGACGTCCATGCCATGATTTCCTGCGACGATGCCCCCGCACTGGAAAGAACGCTGCACGATCACCTGGAAAATTATCGCATTAATAAAGTTAATCTGCGCAAGGAGTTTTTTCGGGTTGAGCTTAGTCGGATTATTGATGAAGTTGAGCGCCATCATGGTCAGGTTGAATATGTTGCCGACCCGATAGCATTGCAATATCTGCAGAGTCTTGAATATGCAGAAAGCGAAGCTGCATAAAATAGGAGGCTGGATAGTTACACGTGTGTGAAAGCGCTTTTGGCAGTGATGATATCATTTCCCGTAGCGACCGACTTGGCGTGGGAAGCAAAATGAACCCCATGAAAACACCGCTGTCTTAACCAGATAAGAGCGGAAAAAGGGCGAGGCGGAAGGACGATTGTAGATTGCAGGTAATGGCGATGTAACGCAACGGATGTCGATCGAGAGAGAAGATTATTGCGGCTGGGCATGGTGTCCCCTGCAGGAATCGAACCTGCAACTAGCCCTTAGGAGGGGCTCGTTATATCCATTTAACTAAGGGGACAAGGCGGTGCGAGTATAGCGTTTTTTGCCCGCCTGAGTAAGAGCCATACCGTCTGACTGCTTAAACCCTCGCCACTCAGGGCGCTTTTTTTATGCCTGGTCGGCGTTTTTGGCTTTCTCCGCGGCCTGGGCGCGGGCTTCCGCTTTTCGCTTGCTGCTCATATCGTTACGGATCTGCGCATGGCTCAGCAGCGCGAAGATGAAGGTCCCGCCGCAGATATTTCCCGCCAGCGTCGGCAGGGCGAACGGCCAGATAAAGTCGCTCCAGGGCAGGCTTCCGTTAAACACCAGATAAAGGATCTCGACCGATCCCACCACGATATGAGTCGTATCCGCCAGGGCGATAAGCCAGGTCATGAGAATAATCACCACGATCTTGGCCGCACCGGCGACAGGAAACATCCAGACCATGGTGGCGACCAGCCAGCCGGAAATAATCGCATTAGCGAACATCTCCGTCGGGCTGTTTTTCATTACGTCTTCGGCGATGCTGACAAAGGCCTGACGAGTTGGTTCATCAAAGACGGGCATAAAATTGAAGGCCCATGCGGCCACTGCGGTACCGATGAGGTTGCCAGCCAGCACCACCGACCATAACCGCATCAGCAAACCGATGTTACCTGGTGTGGGATTGTGCATCACCGGCAGAACGGCGGTAACCGTATTTTCCGTGAACAGCTGCTGGCGGGCCATGATCACGATAATAAAGCCGAAGGTATACCCGAGATTTTCCAGTAAAAACCCGCCCGGGATCCCCTCCAGTTTGACGTGAAAAATCCCTTTTGCCAGCAGGGAGGCGCCCATCGACAGACCGGCCGCAATGGCTGACCACAGCAAGGCCAGCGCATCGCGTTCCATCTCTTTTTCCCCTTCCTGGCGAATATGTTCATGGATGGCCATCGCCCGCGAGGGCAGGCGATCTTCATCCACTTCTATTTCCTCTCCGCGCTGTTTTTCTTCACTTTCGACTTCTCGCTCGTCATCCGCTGGTTTTAATTTGTTATTGTCTAGTTCATCCATTTTGTGGCCCTCGCTATCAATCTATATAGATATAGCGTAGCGGCTTTCCCTGCCGTCTGGCTGGGCATACTCTGAAATCGCAAAAATGGTAACGTCAGATTTTTGTTGCTCCGGTAGAATAGGAGCCCCGCGATCTCGTTATTCCCAGGCTATGATCAAATCAACAACTTGGGTGATATAGACATCGTTCAACGTGCTGTTACAATCGCTCACATCTATACGGGCGGAAACGTTGTCTTTCCGTCATGGATGGCAACTCGCGATAGCCATAAAAACCAGGGAGACACCTATGAATTATCGCCTGTCGGCGCTTGCGCTTGGCGCCACATTGCTGGTGGGATGTGCCAGTTCCAGCTCTGGCGATCAGCCGCAGGGGCGTTCAGACCCGTTAGAAGGGTTTAACCGCACGATGTTCAATTTCAACTTTAACGTGGTTGATCCTTACGTGCTTCGCCCGGTGGCGGTGGCATGGCGTGACTACGTCCCGCAGCCGGCGCGCAATGGTTTGAGCAACTTCACCAGCAACCTTGAAGAGCCGGCGGTAATGGTGAACTCCTTCCTGCAGGGCGACCCCTATAAAGGTATGGTGCACTTTACCCGTTTCTTCCTGAACACCATCCTCGGGATGGGCGGTCTGATCGATGTCGCGGGCATGGCGAATCCGCAGCTGCAGCGCGTTGAACCGCATCGTTTCGGCAGCACGCTCGGCCATTATGGCGTCGGCTATGGTCCGTATGTGCAACTGCCATTCTACGGTAGCTTTACGCTGCGCGATGAAGGCGGTGATATGGCCGATGGCCTCTACCCGGTACTCTCCTGGTTGACCTGGCCGATGTCGATTGGTAAATGGGCTGTCGAAGGGATTGAAACGCGTGCCCAGCTGCTGGATTCCGACGGCCTGCTCCGTCAGTCTTCCGATCCTTACATTTTGGTGCGTGAAGCTTATTTCCAGCGCCATGACTTTATCGCCAACGGCGGTAAGCTGACCCCGGCGGACAACCCGAATGCCCAGGCTATTCAGGATGAGCTGAAGGATATTGATTCACAGTAATCTGCGAATGAAAAAAAAGGGTGAACATGTTGTTCACCCTTTTTTGTTGTGTGCGGCTTATCAGAAGCGGTAGTTGAAGTTAGCGCCGTACAGCCAGGCGGTCCCTTCGGAACGGAAGGTATACGGGCCTTCCTTAATTTCTACGTGCTGGCCGTGCATATAGGAAAGACCGACGTCAACCGACGCATCCTTGTTGAACGCGTAAGTGGTACCCGCGCTCAGCCACAGGCGATCCTGGTCAGGAATGGAGATGGAGCGGTTGTTGGCCGGTACCGGGCTGTCATCGAAAGCGATACCGGTGCGGAAGGTCCAGTTATCGTCATAATAATACGTGGTCCCCAGAGCAAGACGGTAAGCGTCTTTAAAGCCTTCCTCTTTATAGAACAGCGTCTGGCCGTTGCTGCCGGTGGCTTTCAGCTCCTGGAACTGACTCCAGCTGGTGTAGGTCAGGCTATAGTGGACCGCCCACTGCGGCGCCACGCGGTTATAGCCAGACAGCTCCCACATTTCCGGCAGGTTAAGGGTCAGTGAACCGCCGGTGGTCTGGCCGTTAGTGCCCGCTGGCAGACCGAAGTTGCCGAGGATTTGGTTATAGGCCGCCGGCAGGCTGCTGCGGTAGTTACCGTCGAAGTCGATCTTCACCTCGGAACGGTAGGTAAAACCGTAGCGGTTGTTCTTATCCAGCTCATAGAGGATACCGGCATTCCAGCCAAAGCCCCAGGCGTTGCCGTTAAGATGGGCGATCTGCGTGTCGGCAGGGATCTTCGCCACCTGGCCTGCCAGCGCCGGCGGCAGTGCGCCAGAACCAGCGACAATCTGACCCAGGTCACCCGCATAGCGCTCGATCTTCGCCTTGGCGTAGACCGCGTCAAAACCTAAGCCAAAGCTCCAGTTGCTGTCGAGACGGTAGGCGCCGCTCAGGTTGAAGTTCGCGGTGGTCAGGTCGGTTTTACCGCCCATGCTGCCAGCCGCATAGTCATCGTTGTATTCCGTTGCCAGGCCGTAGTTAGAGGTAATGGATGCCCCCCAACCGAATTGATCGTTAATCGGCGCGACAAAGTGGAAGTTGGGTACCCACGCCGTCGGGGCGATATTGTCCGCATTCAGGCTCTTGCCGGTGGGAGAGGTGCCGGAGACATTGACACCCGGGTCAACAAAAACGGCGCCCGCCGACATGGTTGGACGGTCAAACATCATAATTAATGCCGGGTTACGACTGGCATTGCCTGCATCGTCTGCGATAGCCCCTTCACCGGAATAGGCCCGACCCAGCCCTGATGAAGAGAATTCGTTGAGCTGGAAGCCTGCTGACCAGGCCTGGGTGGAAACAAGTGCTACAGCCACTGCAAGGGCAGATTGGGTAAAGCGGGTTTTCTGGCTCATGCCCATAACCTCATTGAGTTATTTTTTTTTAAACTATGTTACATGCCGTAACAGAAGCGCGGAAGTGTAGGGTCTGTGGTACAACAGAGAAATCAGACCAGTGCGCTGAGTATAGGTCTGACCAGATGAGTTGTTGCAAGTTTGTTTATGAAGTTTTTCAATTGTGATAACAGAAACGCGATCCAGCTGGCAAAATTGTCGGGGGGAGTAAGAGGCAGAAAAGCTGATTTTTGTTTTAGATCATTTTTAAGTGTGATTTCTGTCACTTAACGCGGTGATGGCGATTCTCGGCTGGAGGCTCACCGGGGGCAGGGCGTAAAATAGGCACATTATTTGTCTGGCACCGAAGGTGCCTATACAGAGGAAATCTACGATGAGTAAATGTAGCGCTGATGAAACCCCGGTATGCTGCTGTATGGATGTAGGCACCATTGTGGACAACACCGACTGCACCGCCTCATACAGCCGCGTGTTCGCCAACCGCGCTGAAGCGGAGCAAACGCTCGCTGCGCTGAGCGAGAAAGCGCGTAATGTGCAATCTGAACCGTGCAAAATCAACCCGACCTTCACCGATGTTGACGGCGGCGTACAGCTGGATATCGATTTTATTTTTAGCTGCGAAGCCGAATCGCTGATCTTCCAGTTAGGATTACGTTAATCCCTCCGTTTAACGCCCCGTAGAAGGGGCGTTACCTTTCTGTTCAATGTGTTTTGGCTCGCAATTTTTCGCTTCCCCGATTGGCTTAATGTAAAAAATTAGTTAAGACTGTTATCAGGTCAGACCACTTGGTTGTTTTGCTTAACAGGGGAGCGTTATGAGTCAGGCATTACCGCTTATCACCCGTCAGGGCGATCGCATTGCCATTGTCAGGGGTTTACGCACGCCATTTGCGCGCCAGGCGACGGTTTTTCATGGCGTTCCGGCCGTTGATTTAGGGAAAATGGTGGTTGGCGAAATGCTCGCCCGGAGTGACATTCCCGCGGACGTCATTGAGCAACTGGTTTTTGGCCAGGTGGTGCAGATGCCGGAGGCGCCGAATATCGCCCGGGAAATCGTGCTCGGCACCGGAATGAGCGTGCACACCGATGCCTATAGCGTCAGTCGCGCCTGCGCCACCAGCTTCCAGGCCGTGGCGAATGTTGCTGAAAGCCTGATGGCCGGCACCATCCGCGCCGGTATTGCCGGCGGCGCCGACTCCTCTTCTGTATTGCCCATTGGGGTCAGTAAAACACTGGCCCGCACGCTGGTGGATGCCAATAAAGCCCGCACGCTGAGCCAAAAGCTGAAGCTGTTTTCCCGTCTGCGGCCGCGCGACCTGCTGCCGGTCCCCCCGGCGGTGGCGGAATATTCAACCGGTTTGCGGATGGGCGATACCGCGGAACAGATGGCGAAAAGTTGGGGCATCACCCGGGAACAACAGGATGCGCTGGCGCATCGTTCGCACCAGCTGGCGGCCAAAGCCTGGGAAGAGGGAAAGTTGTCAGCTGAGGTGATGACGGCCTACGCGCCCCCTTTCCGCGAGCCGCTGGAGCAGGACAACAATATTCGTAAAAATTCAACCCTCGCAGATTACCAAAAGTTACGCCCTGCCTTTGACCGCAAACATGGCACCGTCACCGCAGCCAACAGCACGCCGCTGACGGACGGCGCGGCGGCGGTGATCCTGATGACCGAGTCCAGGGCCAATGAGCTGGGTCTGACGCCGCTGGGTTACCTGCGCAGCTATGCCTTTACCGCCATCGACGTCTGGCAGGATATGCTGCTGGGTCCCGCATGGTCCACGCCGCTGGCGCTGGAGCGGGCAGGTCTGACGCTGGCGGATCTGACGCTTATTGATATGCACGAAGCTTTTGCCGCGCAGACGCTGGCCAATCTCCAGTGTCTGGCAAGCGAGCGCTTTGCCCGTGAAGTGCTGGGACGCTCGCAGGCCACCGGTGAGGTGGATGAGAGCAAGTTTAACGTCCTCGGCGGATCTATTGCTTATGGCCATCCTTTTGCTGCCACCGGCGCGCGGATGATCACCCAGACGCTGCATGAGTTGCGGCGACGGGGCGGGGGATTTGGTCTGGTGACGGCCTGCGCGGCAGGTGGTCTGGGTGCGGCGATGATCGTGGAGGCTGAATAATGGATGCTGTTTCCGCTTTTAAGCTTGAGGTCCGTGCGGACAAGATCGCGGTGATCACCATCGATGCCCCGGGTGAGAAAATGAATACCCTGAAAGCCGAGTTCGGCAATCAGGTGCGGGGGCTGATACGTCGGGTTCGTGATGATAAGTCGGTGCGCGGCGTGGTGTTTATCTCCGCCAAAGCGGATAACTTTATCGCCGGCGCAGACATTAACATGATTGCCCGCTGCCGCAGCGCGCAGGAAGCGGAAGCGCTGGCGCGCCAGGGACAGCAGATTATGGCTGAGATCCATGGCTTGTCGATCCCGGTGATTGCCGCCATCCACGGCGCCTGCCTTGGCGGCGGTCTGGAACTGGCGCTGGCCTGCCATGGTCGGATCTGTAGCGATGACGAAAAAACCCGTCTCGGTTTGCCGGAAGTGCAGCTTGGCCTGCTGCCGGGCTCCGGGGGAACGCAGCGTTTACCGCGGCTGATTGGCGTCAGTACAGCGCTGGATATGATGCTTACCGGCAGGCAGCTGCGTGCGCGCCAGGCGCTGAAGGCCGGTCTGGTAGACGAGGTGGTTCCGCAGGCGATTTTATTGCAGGCGGCGGTGGAGCTGGCGCTGAAGGGGCGACCGGCCAGTCGGGATATGCCCGTACGCGAACGCGTGCTGGCGGGGCCTTTGGGCCGCCATCTGTTATTCCATTTCGTCGGCAAACAAACGCAGCGCAAGACCCAGGGGAACTATCCGGCGGTGAAGCGAATTCTGCAGGTTGTCGAGAATGGCCTGGCCCACGGCTGCAGCAGCGGTTACGCCGAAGAAGCTCGCGCGTTTGGCGAACTGGCGATGACCCCGCAGTCGCAAGCGCTGCGTTCGATCTTCTTTGCCAGTACCGATCTGAAAAAAGACCGTGGCGCTGAAGCCGAGCCCGGACCGCTGACAAGCATTGCGGTGCTGGGCGGCGGCCTGATGGGCGGGGGGATCGCCTATGTGACCGCCTGTAAGGACGGGCTGCCGGTGCGCATTAAAGATATCCAGCCGCGCGGGATTAACCATGCCTTAAAGTACAGCTGGGATCTGCTGAATAAACAGGTCCGCCAGCGTCGTCTGCGCCCCAGCGAGCGCGATCGCCAGATGGCGATGATCTCCGGCGCCACCGACTATCAGGGCTTTGCTCATCGCGACGTGGTGATCGAGGCGGTATTTGAGGACCTGGCCCTGAAGCAGCGGATGGTCAGCGAAGTGGAGCAATATTGCGGGCCGCAGACCATCTTTGCGTCGAACACCTCATCGTTACCGATAGGCGATATTGCCGCCCAGGCCCGTCGCCCCGGGCGGGTGATCGGCCTGCATTTCTTCAGTCCAGTGGAAAAAATGCCGCTGGTTGAAGTGATCCCGCATAAGGGAACCGATCCGCAGGCTATCGCCACCGTGGTGCAACTGGCTAAACGTCAGGGGAAAACGCCGATTGTGGTGGCGGATAAAGCGGGCTTCTATGTGAACCGCATCCTCGCGCCCTATATCAATGAAGCGATGCGCCTGCTGGTGGAGGGCGAACCGGTTGAAGAGATTGATAAGGCCCTGGTTAAATTCGGTTTCCCGGTAGGGCCAATCCAGCTACTGGATGAGGTTGGCATCGATACCGGCACCAAAATTATCCCCGTGCTGGAGAGCGCGTTTGGAGAACGTTTTAGCTCACCTGCAAACATCATTGACGCGATTTTGAAGGACGATCGCAAAGGTAGAAAAAATAATCGTGGTTTCTATCTTTATGAGACAAAAGGGCGTAAAAGCAAAAAACGGCCCGACCCGGCAGTCTATCCGCTGCTCGGCATCGACCGCCCCCAGTCGCGGCTCTCCGCGCAGCAGGTGGCGGAACGCTGTGTGATGATGATGCTTAACGAGGCGGCGCGCTGCTTTGATGAGCAGATTATCCGTAGCGCGCGCGATGGCGATATCGGCGCCGTCTTTGGTATAGGGTTTCCGCCATTTCTTGGCGGCCCGTTCCGGTATATGGATACTATCGGCGCGGGTGAAGTTGCCGCGATCCTGCAGCGCCTGGCCGCCCAGTACGGCCCACGTTTTACACCCTGTGACACTTTATTACGCATGGCCGAACAGGGGACAACCTTTTGGCCAGCGGATGAACGGCTGACCTAAGTTGTGGTCAAAGAAGATAAATCCGGCTGCGGATGACGCTGTTGATTGGCTGTTTTGTAAACAATGATTGACTATACTTACGCCATTGAGGTAAAAAACAGCGTTTCATTCGTTGAATGGATCAGGCACAATGCCCGGCCACCGGGTCACCTGCGTATTGTCTTCGCAGGCCAAACTACGGTGCTTCTGGTTAACAAAAGCGGTGCAATATGCAAGTTTTTATTATGCGTCACGGCGACGCTGCCCTCGATGCAGCCAGCGACTCAGTTCGTCCATTAACCGTATGCGGTTGTGATGAGTCTCGTCAGATGGCAACCTGGCTGAAAGGTCAAAAAGTGGATATTGAGCGCGTTCTTGTCAGTCCCTATCTGCGTGCAGAACAGACGCTGGATATTGTTGGGGAGTGCATGAACCTGCCGAAACATGTCGACGTGATGCCGGAACTCACGCCGTGCGGCGACGTAGGCCTGGTTAGCGCCTATCTGCAGGCGCTGGCGAATGAAGGCGTGGCGACGGCGCTGGTCGTCTCCCACCTGCCGCTGGTGGGGTACCTGGTCTCAGAGCTGTGTCCGGGGGAAACGCCTCCGATGTTCACCACCTCGGCTATCGCCTGCGTGACGCTGGACGCCGACGGCAAGGGTGAATACCTCTGGCAGAAAAGCCCCTGCAATCTCAAGATGGCCAACGCCATCTGACGGCCCCGGAGCCCGCCGTTAAGGCAGCTCCGGCGGTTGCCACTCCTCTACCTCAATCAGTATCAGCAGTGCGGCGTCACCGCCGTACTCTTTTGGTGCCTGGTGAAACGCCATAATATGCGGGTGTTGCGCCAGCCACAGCGGGGTTTGCTGTTTGAGAATATGTTTGCCGTGCCCGTGCATCACACAGGCGCAAAACACATGTTCGCGGCGGCAGGCGGCAATCAGCGCGCCCAGTTCCTGTTTGGCCTGCTGCTGGGTGAGCCCATGCAGATCGAGAAACAGTTCCGGCGAATAATCCCCACGGCGCAGCTTTTTCAGCTCAAAATGGCTGACGTCGGCGCGGACATATTTCGTCGAGCCTTCAGTATTCAGTAGCGGCTGAAACTCATCAGAGAAATAGTGGCTGTTATCGGCCTGTTCCTGCAGCAAACGCTTCGGAGCAACCTCAGTGACTTTCTTGCGCTGCGGACGGTGAACGATGGTGTCCTGCTTGATCTTCCGCGTGCCGGTCATTAACTGACGGAACAGCGCCTGATCCTCCTCGCTTAGCGATGTCTTCTTTTTCATTGTCCACTCTCATTAATACTTTGCGCTAGTTTACCCGACTCAATATCCCTTCGGGCAAGGAAAACCTGTTTTTTCCCCGGTCACCCCACGCAAGAATGCTGATTTATCGCCGTCTTCATGGCACACTAGCCGCCGAATTTATAGCAGAGTGTGCCCTGGAGGTTGTCGTGGATAAAATTTTTGTTGATGAGGCAGTCAATGAGCTGCATACCATTCAGGACATGCTGCGCTGGGCGGTAAGCCGTTTCAGCGCTGCTAATATCTGGTACGGTCACGGGACTGATAACCCGTGGGACGAGGCAGTACAGCTGGTGCTGCCGTCGCTCTACCTACCGCTGGATATCCCGGAAGATATGCGGACTGCGCGTCTGACCTCCAGCGAGAAACACCGCATCGTTGAGCGGGTGATCCGCCGCGTGAACGAGCGCATTCCCGTCGCCTATCTGACCAACAAAGCGTGGTTCTGCGGGCATGAGTTTTACGTCGATGAGCGGGTGCTGGTCCCGCGCTCCCCGATTGGCGAACTGATCAACAATCAGTTTGCCGGGCTGATTAACCATAAGCCGCAGCATATCCTTGATATGTGCACCGGCAGCGGCTGCATCGCCATCGCCTGCGCCTATGCTTTCCCGGAAGCCGAAGTCGACGCCGTGGATATCTCCCCGGACGCGCTGGCCGTCGCCGAGCACAACGTGGAGTCCCATGGCCTGATCCATCACGTGACGCCGATCCGCTCCGACCTGTTCCGCGATCTGCCGAAGCTGCAGTACGATCTGATCGTCACCAATCCGCCGTATGTCGATGAAGAGGACATGGCCGATCTGCCGGAAGAGTATGAGCATGAGCCGGTGCTGGGTCTGGCCTCCGGTAGCGACGGCCTGAAGCTGACGCGCCGCATCCTCGGCAACGCGCCGGATTATCTCAGCGATGACGGGATTCTGATTTGTGAAGTCGGTAACAGCATGGTACATCTGATGGAGCAATATCCGGACGTGCCGTTTACCTGGCTTGAGTTTGATAACGGCGGCGACGGTGTCTTCATGCTGACCAAACAGCAGCTGATTGACGCCCGCGCGCACTTCGGTATTTATAAAGACTAAAAAAACAACACGCCAACATAACGAAAAAGATTGGAGCCGTGATGGCAGGAAATACAATTGGACAACTCTTTCGCGTCACTACCTTCGGCGAATCGCACGGCCTGGCGCTGGGCTGCATCGTCGACGGCGTGCCGCCGGGCATCCCGCTGACCGAAGCCGACCTGCAGCACGACCTCGATCGTCGTCGCCCGGGCACCTCGCGTTACACCACGCAGCGTCGCGAGCCGGATCAGGTCAAAATTCTTTCCGGCGTCTTCGAAGGCGTTACTACCGGGACCAGTATCGGCCTGCTGATTGAGAACACCGATCAGCGTTCGCAGGATTACGGCGCAATCAAAGATCTGTTCCGTCCGGGCCACGCCGATTACACCTACGAGCAAAAGTATGGTCTGCGCGACTATCGCGGCGGCGGTCGTTCTTCTGCGCGCGAAACCGCGATGCGCGTAGCGGCCGGGGCGATTGCCAAAAAATACCTTGCCGCGAAGTTCGGCATCGTCATTCGCGGCTGCCTGACGCAGATGGGCGATATTCCGCTGGCCATCAAAGACTGGGATCAGGTCGAGCAAAACCCGTTCTTCTGCCCGGACCCGGATAAAATCGACGCTCTGGATGAACTGATGCGCGGCCTGAAAAAAGAGGGTGACTCCATTGGCGCGAAAGTGACGGTGGTGGCTGACGGCGTACCGCCGGGCCTCGGCGAGCCGGTCTTCGATCGCCTGGATGCCGATATCGCCCACGCGCTGATGAGCATCAACGCCGTGAAAGGGGTGGAAATTGGCGACGGCTTTGAAGTGGTGAAGCTGCGCGGCAGCGAAAATCGCGATGAAATCACCAAAGACGGATTCCAGAGCAACCACGCCGGCGGCATTCTTGGCGGCATCAGCAGCGGCCAGCAGATCGTTGCCAACATCGCGCTGAAGCCTACCTCCAGTATTACCGTTCCCGGTCATACGATTAACCGCTTTGGCGAAGAAGTGGAGATGATCACCAAAGGGCGTCACGATCCGTGCGTCGGCATCCGCGCCGTACCGATTGCTGAGGCGATGCTGGCGATCGTCCTGATGGATCACTTTATGCGTCAGCGCGCGCAGAATGGCGATGTGACGACGACAATTCCACGCTGGTAACCATGAAAAACACCGTTATCGCACTGCTCGCGCTGCTGGCCAGCGCCGGTAGCCTGGCCGCGACGCCGTGGCAGAAAATATCCCAGCCGATCGGCGGCAGTGCCCAGTCAATCGGCGCATTTTCCAATGGCTGTATCGTGGGCGCCGAGGCGCTCCCTCTGAGCGCCACCGGCTATCAGGTGATGCGTACCGATCAGCGTCGCTACTTCGGTCATCCGGATCTGGTTCAGTTTATTCAGCGCCTGAGTAATCAGGTGCACAATAAAGGAATGGGAACCGTGCTGATTGGCGACATGGGGATGCCGGCAGGCGGGCGCTTTAACGGCGGTCACGCCAGTCACCAGACGGGCCTGGATGTCGATATTTTCCTCCAGCTGCCGCAAACGCGCTGGACATCGTCTCAGCTGTTGAAGCCGCAGGCGCTGGATCTGGTCGCCAGCGACGGCAAGCACGTGGTGCCGTCGCTGTGGAGCCCGCAAATCAGCCAGTTGATCAAGCTGGCGGCGGAAGATAGCGAGGTCACCCGTATTTTCGTCAACCCGGCGATTAAACAGCAACTGTGCCTGGACGCGGGCAGCGACCGCCAGTGGCTGCGTAAAGTCCGTCCCTGGTTCCAGCATCGCGCTCATATGCACGTCCGACTGCGTTGCCCGGCGGGAAGTCTGGAGTGCGAGGATCAGGCGCCACCGCCGCCCGGCGATGGCTGCGGAGCGGAGCTGCAGAGCTGGTTCGAACCACCTAAACCCGGGTCTACCCCACCTGTGAAGAAGACGCCGCCGCCGTTGCCGCCTTCCTGTCAGGCGCTACTGGATGAGCATGTGCTGTAATGGATAGTTTTATCGAGTTGTTTGCCGTATCGCCGTTGGTGCTGGTGGTACTCTTCTTTGTCGCCATCCTGGCCGGTTTTATTGACTCACTGGCCGGAGGCGGGGGCTTATTGACTGTCCCTGCACTGATGGCGGCCGGCATGCCGCCAGCGCAGGCGCTGGCGACCAATAAGCTGCAGGCCTGCGGCGGGTCGCTATCGGCGACCCTCTATTTTGTCCGCCGTAAGGTGGTCAGCCTCGCCGATCAGAAGCTGAATATTCTGATGACCTTTATCGGCTCAACCGCTGGTGCGCTGCTGGTCCAGCACGTCCAGTCCGATATTCTTAAGCAGATCCTGCCGTTGCTGGTGATCGGCATCGGTCTCTATTTTCTGCTGATGCCGAAACTGGGCGAAGCGGACCGGCAGCGTCGGCTGTACGGTCTGCCGTTTGCGCTGGTTGCTGGCGGCAGCGTAGGATTCTACGACGGCTTTTTTGGCCCCGGCGCCGGTTCGTTTTATGCACTGGCTTTTGTCACCCTGGCCGGATTTAACCTGGCGAAGTCGACGGCCCATGCCAAGCTGCTGAACGCGACCTCAAACGTCGGCGGTCTGCTGCTGTTTATCATCGGCGGGAAGGTCATCTGGGCCACCGGCTTTGTGATGATGGCCGGCCAGTTTATTGGCGCTCGCGCCGGCTCCCGGCTGGTGCTGAGTAAAGGACAGTCGCTGATCCGGCCGATGATCGTTATCGTCTCGGCGGTGATGAGCGCGAAGCTTCTCTATGACAGCCACGGGGCTGAGATTTTGCAGTGGTTGGGAATTCATTAATGCAACAGCAACACCATTATCAGCAGCTGATTGACCTTTTCGACAGCTGCTTTGCCGAAGAATTTAATACTCGCCTGGTAAAAGGCGACGATGAGCCGATCTACCTTCCGGCCGATGACGACACGCCCTATCACCGTATCGTGTTTGCGCACGGGTTTTTTGCCAGCGCCCTGCACGAGATTTCTCACTGGTGTGTCGCCGGCAAAGCGCGCCGCGAACGAGTCGATTTTGGCTACTGGTACTGCCCGGATGGCCGCGATGCGATGACTCAAAGCCAGTTTGAGGACGTCGAGGTGAAACCGCAGGCCTATGAGTGGCTGTTCTGCGTGGCGGCGGGATTTCCGTTTAACGTCAGCTGTGACAATCTGGAAGGAGACGTTGAGCCCGATCGCATCGCCTTCCAGCGCCGGGTTCATGCTCGGGTAATGACTTTGCTTAAACAAGGGATCCCCGAACGTCCGGCGCGTTTTATTCGCGCATTGCAACATTATTATCAAACGCCGACATTGACGGCGGAACACTTTCCGTGGCCGGAAGACCTGCACTAAGGCCACACATTACATGACAAGAGGTAAGATGATGATCGCGGAGTTTGAATCACGCATTCTGGCGCTGATTGACAACATGGTAGACCACGCCAGTGATGATGAATTGTTTGCCGGCGGTTATCTGCGCGGCCACCTGACGCTGGCGGTGGCTGAGCTGGAAGGTGAGGGCGAGCATTCTGCTGAAGCGGTAAACAGTAAGGTCAGCCAGAGCCTGGAGAAGGCCATCAGCGCTGGCGAACTGTCGCCGCCGGACCAAATTCTGGTGCAGGGGATGTGGCATAACCTGTATCAACAGGCGAAAAATCAGGCCTGAGCCATATTGTAGCCCGGGTCAGGCGTCAGCCGTACCCGGGAAATTGCCTGCCCTCATGGTTTTATTTCACCGCTTTTCCCTTCAGCAGTTTTCTCACCCACAGCCGATTCGGATTCAGCGCCGCCAGAGTATCGCTATCCAGCGGCAGCGGTTCACCGCTCATCTGCGCCGCCAGCAGCTCAGCGCTTAACGGCGCGGTGCAAAGTCCGCGCGATCCGAGCGCCCCAAGCATAAACAGGTTGTGACAGACCGGCGCGCGACCGGCGTGATCCTGCTGTTCGTGGAGGCTGGCGTATTGCGTCAATGTTGCCTCATAGTCTGGCACGTTGCCGACCATTGGCAGGTGATCGCGGGTGGCGCAGCGCACGCCGCAGCGGGCAGCATTGGCGCTGATATCCACGTCCAGCGTCCACTCCGCGTTCGGGAAACAGTCGATCAGCCGTTGCCGGTTGTGCTGCTGATCTTCCTCGCTGAAGGTGGTGTCGGTCTTCCCGCGATGGTAGCTGGCGCCAATACAGTGCTGCTGATTTTGCGGATTATGCGGCGTCAGGTAGCCATCGTAGCACAGCACCTGGCGCAGGGCGGAAAGCCGCGGGGTGGTAGGTATATGACTGACCTGGCCGCCAACAGGGTAGACCGGCAGCTGCGCGGTTTGCGCAAAATCCGCGATGCTGTGGCCGTTCGCCAGCACCACCGCCTGATGATTGCGCTGCTGATTGAGCAGCCAGCCATCGCCCACCGCGCTGAGCGTTTCAACGTGATAACCATAGTGCACGTGCAGTCCGCGAGTTGCCGCCAGCGCCAGCAATTCGGCGGTGAGCTGCTGCGGGCACAGCCAGCCGCCGGCCGGATAAGTGATGCCGCCGCAGCCGGTATCGACGCCGGTCAACCCGACAACCTGTTCCGCCGTCACCGCGCAGGCGATGTCCGGGGGTAAATTCAGCGCCAGCATCTGGGCGATTTTGTGCGCGCTTTTTTCATCCCAGCCGAGCTGGGTGACACCGCACCATTGATGATCGAACATCACCGGCAGCGCGTCATACATTCGGCGGGCGAAGGTAAAGGCTGCCGGGAAAAAGCGCGCCAGCGCCGGATCGTGCTGGCTTAACAGCGGATACAGCGCACCCTGGCGATTGCCGGAGGCGCCCTGCGCCGGGGCGTCGTCGGCGCAGTAGAGGGTCACCTGCCAGCCGCGGCGCAGCAGCGCGAGGGAGAGCAGGGCGCTGGCGATCCCGCCGCCGATGATGGCTACCTCGCGGGCATCGCTGCTACTGCGAGCGAACCAGGGGACGCGCGCAGGAAAGCTCAGCGTTTGCGCCATCTCGCCGGTCAGCATCTCCCGCTTGCGGCCGAAGCCTTTGCTTTTACGCATGGTAAAGCCGGCCTCCTGCAGGCCGCGGCGGACAAACCCTGCGGAGGTAAAGGTGGCCAGTGTCCCGCCGGGCCGCGCCAGACGTGCCATGGCATTGAACAGATCCTGGGTCCACATGTCGGGATTTTTGGCCGGGGCAAAGCCGTCAAGAAACCAGGCGTCCACCTGCTGGTTCAGCGAATCATCCAGCTCCCTGGTCAGCTCATTGATATCGCCAAACCACAAATCGAGCGTCACCCGCCCGCCGTCGAGCAGCAGACGATGGCATCCGCCGAAGGCCGACGGCCATTGCGCCTGCAGCTGGTGCGCCCACGGAGCCAGCTCTGGCCAGCGCTGGTGCGCCAGGCGGAGATCCTCAGCCTTCAGCGGATATTTTTCAAAACTGATGAAATGTAACCTTTGCAGGGTAACGTCCGGGTTATCACGAACAAAAACGTCAAACGCCTGCCACAGGGTGAGGAAATTGAGCCCGGTACCGAAGCCGCTCTCCGCGACGATCATCAGCGGGCGAGGGTGGCTGGCGAAACGCTCCGGCAGGCGATTTCCACCGAGAAAAACGTAGCGAGTCTCTTCCAGACCGTTGTCATTGGAAAAGTAAACATCGTCGAAATCTCGGGAAACAGGTGTACCCTCAGCGTTGAATTCCAGGTTGGCGGGTTGTATGGCGTTTTGTTTCACGTAAGTTACTCGAATCACAAGGCGTAGCACGATCTTAACGATGTGTGCCTGAGGGCGCAAATTTATACACAAAATGTCTGATCGGACTTGTTCGGCGTACAAGTGTACGCTATTGTGCGACACGAAACTTAAAATAGTGCGACTTACAGAGGTATTTAATGAAACGTGCAGTGATTACTGGCTTGGGCATCGTTTCCAGCATCGGTAATAACCAGCAGGAAGTCCTGGCATCTCTGCGTGAAGGACGTTCAGGGATCACTTTCTCTCAGGAGCTTAAAGATTCAGGGATGCGCAGCCACGTATGGGGCAACGTCAAACTGGATACCACTGGCCTCATTGACCGCAAAGTAGTGCGCTTTATGAGCGACGCTTCTATCTATGCTTACCTGTCCATGGAACAGGCCGTTGCCGACGCAGGTCTGGCGCCGGAAGCATACCAGAGCAACCCGCGTGTTGGCCTGATCGCAGGCTCCGGCGGCGGCTCCCCGAAATTCCAGGTCTTCGGCGCTGATGCCATGCGTAGCCCGCGTGGTCTGAAAGCCGTGGGCCCGTATGTAGTCACGAAAGCGATGGCTTCCGGCGTTTCCGCCTGCCTCGCTACGCCGTTCAAAATCCACGGCGTTAACTACTCCATCAGCTCGGCCTGCGCCACTTCCGCTCATTGTATTGGTAACGCGGTAGAGCAGATCCAGCTGGGCAAACAGGACATCGTCTTTGCCGGCGGCGGCGAAGAGCTGTGCTGGGAAATGGCCTGCGAGTTCGACGCCATGGGCGCACTGTCCACCAAATACAACGACACCCCGGAAAAAGCGTCCCGTACTTATGATGCGAACCGTGATGGCTTCGTTATCGCCGGCGGCGGCGGTATGGTCGTGGTGGAAGAACTGGAACACGCCCTGGCGCGTGGCGCGCACATCTATGCCGAAATCGTCGGCTACGGCGCAACCTCCGATGGCGCGGACATGGTCGCCCCGTCTGGTGAAGGCGCAGTGCGCTGCATGCAGATGGCGATGCACGGTGTTGATACGCCGATCGATTACCTGAACTCCCACGGTACGTCTACTCCGGTCGGCGACGTGAAAGAGCTGGGCGCCATCCGCGAAGTGTTCGGCGACAACAGCCCGGCTATCTCGGCAACCAAAGCGATGACCGGCCACTCGCTGGGCGCGGCGGGCGTACAGGAAGCCATCTACTCCCTGCTGATGCTGGAGCACGGCTTTATCGCGCCGAGCATTAACGTCGAAGAGCTGGACGAGCAGGCTGCCGGCCTGAACATCGTCACCAAACCGACTGACGCTAAGCTGACCACCGTGATGTCCAACAGCTTCGGCTTCGGCGGCACCAACGCCACGCTGGTGATGCGTAAATACAACGCCTAATCAGCATGCGAAGTGCAGAGGGGAGCCACCGGCTCCCCTTTTTCGTTATCTTGACAGGGTAAGGGCCAGCAGGCACACTGCTGGCGGATCCATTAGTCTCTCCACTAATGCGTAAGCGTTTAACGTCAACCAACGCGCCTTAACCCTGATAATCAGGTGGAGGGGGCGTGTCGCTTTGCTCGCCTTACTCTGCGAATCTGGAGTAATGCATGTCCGCAGTTACTGAAACAACATCCCATTCTTCGGCGAATTTTTCGCTTTTCCGTATTACGTTTGCCGTCTTTTTGACCTATATGACTGTTGGTTTGCCGCTGCCGGTGATCCCGCTCTTTGTCCATCAGGAGCTGGGATTTGGCAACACCGTGGTTGGCGTGGCGGTAGGGATCCAGTTCCTCGCCACCGTTCTGACCCGCGGCTACGCCGGGCGCCTGGCAGACCAGTACGGCGCTAAACGCTCCGTCCTGCAAGGGATGCTGGCCTGCGCCCTGGCGGGCGCGGCATGGCTGGCCGCTGCGCTGTTGCCGTTGCCGGTGCTCGCCAGGCTTGGCCTGCTGCTGCTGGGCCGCCTGATCCTCGGGTTTGGCGAAAGCCAGCTGCTGACCGGTAACCTGAGCTGGGGGATGGGGCTGGTGGGGCCGGCCCGCTCCGGCAAAGTGATGTCATGGAATGGCATGGCGATGTACGGTTCGCTGGCGGTGGGCGCCCCGCTGGGATTATTGATCTATAGCCATTTCGGCGTGGCGGTGCTGGCCTGCGTCACCATGGGATTACCGCTCGTTGCCTGGCTTATTAACGGTACCGTGCGCAAAGTGGCGGCTCACGGTGGCGAGCGGCTTTCATTATGGAGCGTCATCGGCATGATCTGGCGGCCAGGCATTGGCCTGGGCCTGCAGGGCGTTGGTTTTGCGGTGATCGGCACCTTCGTTTCCCTCTATTTCGCCAGCCATAGCTGGCCGATGGCCGGCTTTACCCTGACGGCGTTTGGCGGCGCCTTCGTCGTGATGCGTATTCTGTTTGGCTGGATGCCGGACCGGTTTGGCGGCGTCAGGGTGGCGATGGTTTCGCTGATGATAGAGGCGGTTGGTCTGACCCTGCTGGGGCTGGCGCCGAATGCCTGGCTGGCGCTGGCCGGTGCGGCGCTAACCGGATGCGGTTGCTCACTGATTTTCCCGTCGCTCGGCGTGGAGGTGGTGAAGCGCGTCCCGGCGCAGGTGCGCGGCACCGCGCTCGGCGGCTATGCGGCCTTTCAGGACATCTCCTATGGCCTGACCGGGCCGCTGACCGGCCTGCTGGCGACCTCGCTGGGCTACTCGTCGGTGTTCCTTGCCGGCGCCCTCTGCGCGGCGCTGGGGATCCTCGTCACCCTCGTCTCTTTTCGCCGCCAGGGTTAAGTTATTGTCCGGTCTTGCTTGCGGGCAGACCGGACGCCGTCTGTCGCGGCAGATAATACTTCACCTGGAATTCAAACATATTGGTATACAGAATGGAATAATCGATAGGCTGGTGGTGTTCATCAATCGCCTGCGTCTGCATGCGGATAATCGGATCTTTAGCGCTGATATGCAGGAGGGTTGCCAGCTCAGGCGTTGGGAGCACCGGCACTATTGATTCGTAACATCCATTTATTCTTACCCCACATTCGTTTTCTATATATGAAAACTTCGATTTCTTCATATGCGCGATGGTCAGATCGGGAAAACGGGTCGCGGAGAGCCAGGTTTCTTCTAATTGCATGGCAATATTATCGATAAAACGTAATCTCTTAGCATAATATACCGCTTCGCCATGCTGCAATTGCAGTCCACGGGCAATTTCCTCCGACGCTGGCTGTAACTCGAATTTGAGGATCTGGCTGGAGGGCGTTTTCCCCTGATTACGGGCAATTTCGGTAAAACTGTCTAAGTGTGTCACCGACGCCTGGAAATGCTTATTTCTAATCCATGTCCCTGAGCCATGTCGGCGTTCGATTAAACCATCCTCTTCCAGGGTTTTCAGCGCCTTACGTAACGTATTGCGCGAAACATCATAAAGTTCTGCCAACTCTTTTTCGGCCGGCAGAAGATCGCCAATGTTGTAGAACGGGCTATTAATTTTGTTTTTAAGCAAATTGACGATATTTTTGTAAACCACTTTTGAACCTCCACAATCCCTTTGGAAACATGGGCTTGCTAACGTATGTTGTTAAATACAGGGCAAGACGTTCATTTTTTGCTTTGCTTCTGCACCACTTTGGTATGGCTAACTGTGATCAAAACCGCGCTTAAGAAAATTAACAATTATTAAAGTGCTCGTCAATTGAGGTCATAAATAAAACAGGAAGGGGTAATGCAAAATATATTATTAGTGTGTGCGGCGGGAATGTCGACCAGTATGCTGGTGAAACGCATGCTGGAGCAGGCTGAAAATATTAAGGCTCAGGTTAATATCAATGCGCTGGCCATTTCTGAAGCTAAAGAAAAAATTAAGAACAATGAAGTAGATGTCGTCCTTTTGGGACCACAGGTCCGCTTTCAAAAAAAGGAAATAGAAGAGGTGGCTCAGGGAAAAATACCCGTGGCGGTGATTGATATGAAATATTATGGGCAAATGGACGGTAAAGCTGTTCTGGAAAGTGCGCTGGCATTATTGGCAAACCAATAGTTTTCTCATTTATCCCCGTTATCGTGTGGGTACTTTCGTTGCTGCCCTGGGCTGCTGCGGCTAAAAAACACGATGACGTTAATAAATTATTATGAATAAGGGTTCGTCATGAGTTTCATGGATACCTTTGAGCGCGGCATGGAAAAAATCCTCGTGCCTGTCGCGATTAAGTTAAATTCTCAGATCCACGTTTCAGCGATTCGCGATGCGTTTATTCTTTCGTTTCCCATCGTCATGGCCAGTTCGCTGATTATTCTTATCAACTTTGCTATTTTGTCGCCTGACGGATTTATCGCCAGTATTCTGCATTTAGGGGCGATATTCCCCCACCTCGCGGAGGCGCAGCAGATTTTCACCCCGGTAATGAACGGTTCGGTCAATATTATGGCGATATTGATCACCTTTCTGGTGGCGCGCAATATGGCGATCAGCTATCAGCAGGACGATCTCCTGTGCGGCCTGACGGCGATCGGCGCCTTTTTTGTGGTGTACACGCCTTATACCATCATTGATGGCCAGGCCTATCTGGCGACCAAATATCTTGGCCCGCAGGGGTTGTTTGTGGCGATTATCGTCGCGCTGATTTCCAGCGAACTCTTTTGCCGCCTGGCGCGCAACCCAAGGGTGACCATCACGATGCCGGCTGCGGTGCCGCCGGCGGTGGCGCGTTCCTTTAAGGTGTTGTTGCCGATCTTCTTCGTGATGATCTTCTTTTCGATCCTCAACTATTTGTTGACGCGTATTTCGCCTAACGGCCTTAACGATCTGATCTATACCCTTATTCAGGCGCCGCTGAAGGATATGGGGACCAACATCGTGACGGTTCTGGTGCTGGGGCTGGTAGCGAATTTCCTGTGGGTGCTGGGGATCCATGGTCCGAACACCGTGGCCGCCATCCGCGAGACCATCTTCTCGGAAGCCAACCTCGAAAACCTCTCCTATGCCGCCTCGCATGGCAGCACCTGGGGGGCACCGTACCCCATTACCTGGACTGGCATCAACGATGCGTTTGCCAACTGCGGCGGGTCGGGTATGACGCTGGGCCTGTTACTGGCCATCTTTATTGCCTCACGGCGCAAAGATTATCGTGACCTGGCAAAAATGGCCTTCGTGCCGGGCCTGTTTAACATCAATGAACCGGTGATGTTTGGCCTGCCGATTGTGCTTAACCCTATCCTGGTGATCCCGTTTATTCTGGTGCCGTTTGTGAATTCATTGATCGGTTATTTCTTTATTAGCATGGAGTTTATTCCGCCGATTGCTTACGCCGTACCCTGGACCACGCCCGGGCCGCTTATCGCCTTCTTTGGCACCGGCGGCAACTGGCTGGCGCTATTTGTCGGCATTCTGTGCCTCGCGGTTTCAACACTCATTTACTTACCGTTTGTGATTGCCGCTAACAAGGTCAATACCGCGGCGGCGACCGACCAGGAGGATGGCGATGTTTGCAGATGAAAGTACGGTCATGGAGTTGCTGATTTATGCTGGTCAGGCGCGATCAGACGCCATGGAGGCGATTGCCGCCTCCCGGCAGCGGGAATGGGGGCGGGCAGCGGATTTGATGGCCAGCTCGGAAGCGGCCTGTCGGGCTGCGCATCAGATCCAAACGGCGTTGATAGGTCAGGACGAAGGCTGCGGAAAAATCACCGTTAACCTTATTCTGGTGCACGCCCAGGATCACTTAATGACCGCGATGCTGTGCCAGGATTTAGCCAAAGAAATTATTGCCCTGCGCCAGGAGCGCTCTGCCTGATTTACCCGCCTTCAGCCGTTCTGGCTGAAGGCCAATTATAACAATATGTAAAGGTACCCTATGTATTCAAGTCAATTGAAGGTGAGCTTATTGTCTTTATCGGTACTGCTGGCTATTTCGACAAGTGATGTGATGGCGGCTAAATTAACCATTGAACAGCGTCTGGAATTACTGGAGTCTGAACTTTCGGCGAATAAAAAAGAGCTACAAAAAACGCAATCACAATTATCGACCTATAAAGGTAAGGTGGCCGAATTACAAAAAAGTATTAAGGAGAATGAAAAACGTCATGTCACGACGGGTTATCCAACAGCAACGTCGCCGGTGGCGGAAAATATAGCCAATGAAAATAATGAACTGAGTAAAAAAGCGGCCCCGGTGCAGGTGAAAGCCACTCAGCAGGTGGCGGTTATTGATACCGAAGGCCAGAAGCCGAAACTGGAAAGCGTCACCCTGAAGGACATCAGTAAATTTGTTAAAGATGATATTGGCTTTAGCTACCAGGGGTACTTCCGTTCCGGCTGGGGAACATCAAATCACGGATCGTCGCAGACCTACGCCCCCGGCTCGCTGGGTCGTTTCGGTAATGAAATGAGTGGCTGGTTCGACTTAACATTGAATCAGCGGGTCTATAACCAGGATGGCAAAACGGCGAATGCCGTTGTGACGTACGACGGTAACGTCGGCGAGCAGTATAACGACGCCTGGTTTGCTGGCCAGGATACCGACAGCATTTTGCAGTTTAGTGATATTTACCTGACCACCAAAGGTTTTCTGCCGTTCGCGCCAGAGGCGGATTTCTGGGTCGGCAAACATAAACTGCCCGAGTATGAAATTCAGATGCTGGACTGGAAGTCACTGACCACCGACGTTGCGGCCGGGGTCGGGATCCAGAACTGGGCGCTGGGGGTTGGCCAGCTGGATGCGTCCATCAGCAGGAACGACGTCGACGTATATTCACGAGATTTCACACAAACCACTCAGATGAACACCAACTCAGTCGACCTGCGCTATCGCAATATTCCCCTGTGGCAGTCGGGGTCTCTGTCGCTAATGGGCAAATATGCGTTCGCAAATAAAAATGACGAGCAGGAGAGAAACGAGGATAACAACAGCTACTTCCGGTTCAAAGATACCTGGATGGCCACCGCCATTATTCGTCAGGAGCTGGAGCGCAAGGGCTTTAACGAATTTACGCTGCAGGTGGCGAACAACTCGTACGCCAGCAGTTTCGCCAACTTCTCCGGCGCCAGTAACTCCATGGCCAGCGGACGCTATTACTATGGCGATCATACCAACGGCGTGGCCTGGCGTCTGATCTCGCAGGGGGAAATGTATCTCGCCGATCGCATTATCATGGCCAATTCGCTGGTGTGGGCCCATGGCAATGATGTGTATAGCTATGAAAGCGGAGCGCACAGCGATTTCGACAGCCTGCGCGCGGTGATCCGCCCGGCGTGGATATGGGACACCTGGAACCAGACCGGGATCGAGCTGGGGTGGTTTACCCAGAAAAACAACACCCGTCAGGGCGACGATCTGCAGGAGTCAGCGTATAAAACGACGCTGTACCATGCGCTGAAGGTTGGGCCGAGCCTGCTGGGGTCACGTCCTGAAATTCGCTTCTATGGAACGTATATCAATATTCTCGATAACCAGTTGTCGCAGTTTGCGTTCAACGACGACAGCAAAGATGAGTTTATGGTTGGCGTTCAGGCCGAGGTGTGGTGGTAACCGGCAAATCACTTAACGAGCGCCCGCATGAGGCGGGCGCGCTTTCCTAAGGCGTGGGCTACAGCAGCCACCACAGCAGAAGGAGCAGGATCAGCACACCGCCCAGCGCCAGCTGCCACGGCTTAGCGGCCCACGCTCGTTTCGGCGCGGCCTTTTCCTGCGGGATGGCCAGCGTCTCCTGGGCGCGGGCTACCCGCAGCACAAACACCTTATTCAACAGCGCCAGGATCTGCGCTGGGCTCAGCGTCGTCTGCGGGGTGACCTGCCAGCTGCGACGAGCAAAGTCGACAATCTTTTGCCATTCTGCGGCCTCCAGCGGCTGCTTGAGCGCACCCTGCAGCGAGGTGAGCGTGGGCGCGCTTTGCGCACTCAGCGTTTGCCGCGCCTGCAGCCAGTATGAAAGCGGCGTGAAGTGCGTCGCCGGGATAAGCTCTCCGGATTTGACGCCGCAAAGTTCCAGCATGGATTGCCAAATCAGTTTGCTCGGTTCGCCGGTGGCAGCCGCCAGCTTAGTCACCAGCTGATTGAGCGTGTTGTGCTCGGCCGGCAACAGCGGGCGCAGGGTCGGCGGGCGCTGCTGCGGTTGCGGGATCGATAGCTGGCCGCGCTGCAGCAGGTGCAGAATGTTCTCCAGCTGCGGCTGGCTTAGCGCATGCAGCGCCGTTTGCCCATAATGTTGACGAATATAATCGCTGACCGCCTGACGGTTATTGCCCTGACCCAGCAGATCGCTGAGCTGCGCCAGCGTCTGACGATGATGATGATTGTCCTGAGCGGCGGCTAAACGCTGATTGAGACTGGCCTCCGCGGCGCTGAAATGGCAGGCCAGCAGCGGCGTGTCGCCTTTCAGTCCGAGATCATGCTTGACGCAGGCCCACACTTCCGCATTCTGCTGCGAGGTCAGCGCCACCAGGCGCGTGATCAGTCGCTCCAGGACGGTGCGTTGCTGCATGGAAAGCGAAGGTTCGCCGGTGGCGGCAGTGCCTGATGGACCTCGCCCCGGAGGGCGGTCTGGCATATCTGCAAGGGGGTGCGTCATGATTCATCCTTTCGATATCGCGGTGCTGAAACCAGGTGATGAGTATGCCTGGCGGCCAGATTATGGCACACTTCCCCGGTTAACTCTCGTTCTCAGACAGGTACTGAACTGTGAAAATCCTCGTTGATGAAAATATGCCCTATGCCCGTGAGCTTTTTAGCCGTTTAGGCGATGTGCAAGCGGTTCCGGGGCGTCCGGTCCCGGCTGAGGCCCTGACCGATGCGGATGCCTTAATGGTACGCTCGGTCACCCGGGTCAATGAAGCATTGCTCTCCGGTAAGGCCGTTAAGTTCGTCGGCACCGCTACCGCTGGCACCGATCACGTCGATCAGGCGTGGCTGCAGCAGGCAGGGATTGGTTTCTCCGCGGCGCCCGGCTGCAACGCCATTGCGGTGGTGGAGTATGTCTTTTCATCGCTACTGATGCTGGCCGAACGCGACGGTTTCGCGCTGCGCGATCGTACCGTCGGGATCGTCGGCGTCGGCAACGTCGGTGGACGACTGCAAAAACGGCTGGAAGCGCTGGGGATCAAAACGCTGCTCTGCGATCCGCCGCGCGCCGATCGCGGAGACGAAGGCGATTTCCGCTCCCTCGATGCGCTGGTTCAGGAAGCTGATGTCCTCACCTTCCATACCCCACTGTATAAAGAAGGGCCATATAAAACCCAGCATCTGGCGGATGAGTCGCTGATTAGCCGTCTGAAGCCAGGAACGATTTTGATCAACGCCTGCCGCGGACCGGTGGTAGATAACGCTGCGCTGCTGAAACGGCTGGAAGCTGGACAGCCGCTGAGCGTAGTGCTGGACGTCTGGGAGCCTGAGCCGGATCTTAACGTAGAGCTTCTTAAGCGAGTGGATATCGGTACCGCGCATATCGCCGGCTACACCCTCGAAGGGAAAGCGCGCGGGACAACGCAGGTTTTTGAAGCCTACAGCGCCTTTATCGGCCATCCGCAGCAGGTGGCGCTGGATACCCTGTTGCCAGCGCCGGAATTTGGCCGCATCACCCTGCATGGGCCGCTCGATCAGCCGACGCTGAAAAGGCTGGTCCACTTGGTGTATGATGTGCGCCGCGATGATGCGCCGCTGCGGAAGGTGGCCGGCGTCGCCGGTGAATTTGACAAGCTGCGTAAAAACTATCAGGAACGCCGCGAATGGTCTTCGCTATACGTACAGTGCAGCGATGCGCAGGCGGCGACGCTATTGCGCCAGCTCGGTTTTAACGCTGTGCATCATCCTGTTCGTTAATGTCTTCTTAATGCCCCTGCCGGATACTCCGGCAGGGCCGCTTTATTTCTGGAGTAAACCACCATGTCTGAAGGCTGGAATATTGCCGTACTGGGCGCAACGGGCGCCGTAGGCGAAGCCCTGCTCGAAACTCTTGCTGAACGCCAGTTCCCGGTGGGGGAGATTTTTGCTCTGGCGCGCAATGAAAGCGCGGGCGAACATCTGCGTTTTGGTGGCAAGTCAGTGATCGTCAAAGACGCTGCCGAGTTTGACTGGACCCAGGCCCAGTTGGCTTTCTTCGCCGCCGGCGTCGAAGCCAGCGCGGCGTATATTGAAGACGCCACCAACGCCGGGTGTCTGGTTATCGATCTCAGCGGCCTGTTTGCGCTGGAGCCAGACGTACCGCTGGTGGTGCCGGACGTGAATCCGTTCGTGTTAGGCGATTACCGCAACCGCAATCTGATTGCAGTGCCCAATAGCCTGACCAGCCAGCTGCTGACGGCGCTCAAGCCGCTTATCGACCAGGGGGGACTATCGCGGATCAGTGTCACCAACCTGCTCTCCGCCTCGGGGCAGGGGAAAAAAGCGGTGGATGCGCTGGCAGGGCAGAGCGCCAAGCTGCTGAACGGCATCCCTATCGATGAAGACGATTTCTTTGGCCGCCAGCTGGCGTTCAACATGCTGCCGCTGCTGCCGGATCGGGAAGGTAGCGTGCGCGAAGAGCGCCGTATCGTCGATGAAGCGCGCAAAATTCTTCAGGATGATGGGCTGATGATCTCCGCCAACGTGGTCCAGTCGCCGGTCTTCTACGGCCATGCGCAGATGGTGAACTTTGAAGCGATGCGTCCGCTGGCGGCGGAAGAGGCGCGTGACGCCTTTACCCGCGGTGAGGATATCGAACTTTCTGAAGAGGGAGAATTCCCGACCCAGGTTGGCGATGCCTCCGGCAACGCTCGTCTCTCCATCGGCTGCGTGCATAACGATTACGGCATGCCGGAGCAGATTCAGTTCTGGTCCGTCGCGGATAACGTGCGCTTCGGCGGGGCGCTGATGGCGGTGAAAATCGCCGAGAAGCTGATTGAGGAGTACCTGTACTGATGTCTGAGATGGAGCAACAGCCGATCTTTAAAATCGCGCTGGGCATCGAGTACGACGGTAGCAAATATTACGGCTGGCAGCGGCAAAACGAAGTGCGCAGTGTGCAGGAGAAGCTGGAAAAGGCGCTCTCGCAGGTGGCGAACGAACCGATTACCGTCTTTTGCGCTGGCCGCACCGACGCCGGTGTCCATGGCACCGGCCAGGTGGTGCATTTCGAAACCCGGGCGCAGCGTAAAGATGCCGCCTGGACGCTGGGGGTAAATGCGAATTTACCTGGTGACATCGCGGTGCGTTGGGTTAAACATGTGCCGGCGGATTTTCACGCCCGGTTCAGCGCCACGGCGCGCCGTTATCGCTACGTCATCTATAATCATCGCCTGCGCCCGGCGGTGCTAAGTCATGGCGTGACGCATTTTCACCAGCCGCTCGACGCCGAGCGCATGCAGCGCGCTGCGCAGTGTCTGCTGGGCGAGAATGACTTTACCTCGTTTCGCGCGGTACAGTGCCAGTCGCGTACCCCGTGGCGGAATGTGATGCATATTAACGTTACCCGCTACGGCGCGTATGTGGTGGTGGATATCAAAGCGAATGCCTTTGTACATCATATGGTCAGGAATATTGTGGGCAGCCTGATGGAAGTCGGGGCCGGAAACCAGCCAGAGAGCTGGATGGCAGAACTGCTGGCAGCAAAAGACAGGACGCTCGCTGCGGCAACGGCAAAAGCGGAAGGGTTGTATCTGGTGTCGGTGGATTACCCGGCCCACTATGATTTACCGGTGCTGCCAATGGGCCCGCTGTTTCTGGCGGACTAATAGAGTCATTAAGGGTAAAGACAAACATGGACTTGATTCACTTTTTAATTGATTTCATCCTGCATATTGATGTGCACCTTGCCGAACTGGTTGCCCAGTACGGCGTCTGGGTTTATGCCATTCTGTTTTTGATTCTGTTCTGCGAAACCGGGCTGGTGGTGACGCCATTCCTGCCGGGCGATTCCTTGCTGTTCGTCGCGGGCGCGCTCTCGGCGCTGCCGACGAACGATCTCAATGTTCACCTGATGGTACTGCTGATGGTCATCGCAGCCATCGTCGGCGATGCGGTCAACTACACCATTGGCCGACTGTTCGGCGAGAAGCTGTTTAGTAATCCGAACTCGAAGATTTTCCGTCGTAGCTATCTGGATAAAACCCATAGCTTCTATGAACGTCACGGCGGAAAAACCATTATCCTGGCGCGCTTTGTGCCGATAGTCCGAACCTTCGCGCCGTTTGTGGCGGGAATGGGGCATATGTCCTATCGTCATTTTGCAGCCTATAACGTGGTCGGGGCGCTGCTGTGGGTGCTGCTGTTCACCTACGCCGGCTATCTGTTTGGCGATCTGCCGGTGGTGCAGGAGAACCTGAAGCTGCTGATCGTGGCGATCATCGTCCTCTCCGTCCTGCCGGGTGTGATTGAGATCATCCGCCATAAGCGGGCGGCGTCAAAGCAGGCGAAGTAGTTCGCCCTGCGCTGCGCGTGACCGAGCATGATCGTCGCGCGCAGCGGTTTGACCACTTTTTTATCCCATGTTCCGGGATGATATGATTTAATGTGCAACATTCATGGTCTGTAAGAGGCAAAAATGGCATTATGCGCCCCTTACGACAAAACTGGCATCGACCAGGTTCAGGCAGAAAGGTTATCAATGAGCTGGATTGAACGAATTAAAAGCAACATCACTCCCACCCGCAAGGCGAGCATTCCTGAGGGTGTATGGACCAAGTGCGATAGCTGCGGTCAGGTACTCTACCGCGCCGAGCTGGAGCGCAACCTGGAGGTTTGTCCTAAGTGCGATCACCATATGCGCATGTCGGCGCGTAATCGCCTGCATAGCCTGTTGGATGAAGGTTCTCTGGTAGAACTGGGTAGCGAACTTGAGCCAAAAGATGTGCTGAAGTTCCGCGATTCAAAAAAATACAAAGACCGCCTGGCGTCCGCTCAGAAAGAGACGGGCGAGAAAGACGCGCTGGTGGTAATGAAAGGTACGCTCTACGCGATGCCGGTGGTTGCCGCCGCCTTTGAGTTCTCCTTTATGGGGGGCTCGATGGGTTCCGTCGTCGGCGCACGCTTTGTGCGCGCCGTGGAGCAGGCGCTGGAAGACAACTGCCCGCTGATCTGCTTCTCCGCCTCCGGCGGCGCCCGTATGCAGGAAGCGCTGATGTCGCTGATGCAGATGGCGAAAACCTCCGCCGCACTGGCGAAAATGCAGGAGCGCGGGCTGCCGTACATCTCCGTGCTGACCGACCCGACCATGGGCGGCGTATCGGCGAGCTTTGCGATGCTGGGCGATCTGAACATTGCCGAGCCGAAAGCGCTGATCGGCTTTGCCGGTCCTCGCGTAATTGAGCAGACCGTACGCGAGAAGCTGCCGCCGGGATTCCAGCGCAGCGAGTTTCTGATTGAAAAAGGGGCGATCGATATGATCGTTCGCCGCCCGGAAATGCGTCTCAAGCTGGCCAGCATTCTGGCGAAGCTGATGAACCTGCCGGCGCCGGTTGCCGTTTCGGAAGCGCCTCATGAAGGCGTGGTGGTGCCGCCGGCACCGGATCAGGAACCTGAGGCCTGATAAAGCAGAGGGCAGGGCCTGGCGGCGCTGCCCTTTTTTATTCATACGCGTTAACCGTCAATTCTTACGGGCATCATGGAAAAAGATCCTATTCCTCAGGCCACGTCGCCCCTGGCTACGTGGCTTTCTTATCTGGAACATCTGCACAGTAAAACCATCGACCTGGGGCTGGCGCGCGTCAGCGAGGTCGCCGGGCAGATGGATATCGTTAAACCGGCGCCATTTGTTTTTACCGTCGCGGGCACCAATGGCAAAGGCACCACCTGCCGCACGCTGGAAACCGTCCTGATGGCGGCCGGCTATAAAGTGGGGGTCTACAGCTCCCCGCATCTGGTGCGCTACACCGAACGCGTGCGCATTCAGGGAGCGGAACTGCCGGAGGCCGCGCATACGGCCTCGTTTGCTGAAATCGAAGCCGCGCGCGGTGACATCTCGTTGACCTATTTTGAGTACGGCACGCTCTCGGCGCTATGGCTGTTTAAGCAGGCGCAGCTGGATGTGGTGATCCTTGAAGTCGGGCTGGGTGGCCGTCTCGACGCCACCAATATCGTAGATGCCGACGTCGCGGTGGTCACCAGCATCGCCCTCGATCATACCGACTGGCTGGGGCCGGATCGCGAAAGTATCGGCCGGGAAAAAGCGGGTATCTTTCGCGCCGGTAAACCGGCGGTGGTGGGTGAGCCGGATATGCCGCACACCATTGCCGACGTGGCCAGCGAGAAGGGCGCGCTGCTCCAGCGCCGCGGCGTCGACTGGTGCTATGAGGTGGAGGACGAGACTTGGTCCTTCCGCGACGCGGCCGGGGCGTTAAGCCGCCTGCCGTTGCCTCAGGTGCCGTTGCCGAATGCGGCGACGGCCGTGGCGGCGCTGCGCGCCAGCGGGCTTGCCGTGGATGACGCCATCCTACGCGATGGGATCCGCGACGCGATGCTGCCGGGCCGTTTTCAGATAATCAGCGATGCCCCGCGGGTGATCCTCGATGTAGCGCATAACCCGCACGCGGCGGCCTATCTCGCCGGGCGTCTCAAAACGTTAGCGAAAACGGGACGCGTGCTGGCGGTTATTGGTATGCTGCATGATAAGGACATTGCCGGTACGCTGGCCAATCTGGCCCCGGAAGTCGACGCCTGGTACTGCGCGCCGCTGGAAGGCCCGCGCGGCGCGACGGCGGAGCAGCTGTTGGAACATTTGCGTGGCGGCACAGTCTATACCAGCGTGGCGCAGGCGTGGCATGCGGCCATGGCTGACGCTAAAGTGGAAGATACCGTGCTGGTGTGTGGTTCGTTTCACACCGTAGCGCAGGTTATGGAAGAGATAGACGCGGGGAGAATCGGTGGCGAGTAAGTTTCAGAACCGTTTAGTCGGGACAATCGTGCTGGTGGCGCTGGGGGTGATTATCCTGCCAGGGCTGCTGGACGGGCAGAAAAAGCATTACCAGGATGAGTTTGCCGCGATCCCGCTGGTGCCGAAACCGGGCGATCGCGATGAACCGGATATGTTGCCAGCGGCGACCCAGGCGTTGCCTTCGCAACCGCCGGAAGGAGCGGCGGAAGAGGTGCGGGCGGGCGATGCCGCCGCGCCATCGTTAGATCCATCGCGTATTCCGGTGAACAGCAACAGCTTCGATGACGTTCAGGAGCCGGTGGTGGCCGCGAAACCGCAGCCCAAGCCGCAGCCGAAACCACAGCCGCAGCCGCAACAGCAGGCCGCGACGCCAACGCCGCCGTCGGCTAAGCCACAGCAGCAACAGCCACCGCAGCAGCAGGCGGCCCTGCCGGCGCCGACCGGGAAAGCCTATGTGGTTCAGCTGGGCGCGTTGAAGAACGCCGATAAGGTGAATGAGATTGTGGGTAAACTGCGGGCCTCGGGGTTCAAAGTCTATACGTCGCCTTCGACGCCGGTACAGGGTAAAATTACCCGCATCCTCGTCGGCCCGGATGCGTCAAAAGACAAGCTGAAAGGCCAGCTGGGCGATCTACAGCAGATCTCCGGGCTTAGCGGGGTCGTGATGGGATTCACCCCAAACTGATTGTTTTTTCCGCCATGCGGAGAGAACGTGGCGGGGAGAAACGCCCCGCAAACCCTGTCTCAGCCGCCCTCAAGAGGCGAAAGGCAGTCTGGCGTTGAATGTTTTTTCAGCGCCATTTTTATTTCTGTAGGGCATGGAAATCCCTACGCAAACGTTTTCTTTTTCTGTTAGAATGCGCCCCGAACTGGACGACAGGGCGTAAATCGTGGGACGTATATGGTCTGGATTGATTACGCCATTATGGCGGTGCTGGGTCTTTCTTGCCTGGTCAGCCTGATCCGCGGCTTTGTTCGCGAAGCTTTATCGTTAGTGACGTGGGGTTGCGCGTTTTATGTCGCCAGCCATTACTACGCTGACCTGTCTGTCTGGTTTACGGGCTTTGAGGATGAACGGGTTCGAAATGGGATTGCTATTGCGGCGCTGTTTATCGTGACGCTCATCGTTGGCGCTATCGTGAACTATGTGATAGGCCAGCTGGTGGAGAAGACCGGTTTGTCAGGAACCGACAGGGTATTGGGGATCTGCTTCGGCGCGCTACGTGGGGTGCTGATCATCGCCGCTATCTTGTTCTTCCTGGACACCTTTACCGGGATGGCGAAGAGCGATGACTGGCATCAGTCGCAGTTTATTCCCTATTTTACCCCTGTCATCAGATGGTTTTTTGAATACCTGCAAAGCTCGTCAAGTTTCTTGCCTAAAGTATAGACTTTGGGTCGTTGCTGAACGAGGAAAAGACGTATGTGCGGTATTGTCGGTATCGCCGGTGTTATGCCGGTTAACCAGTCGATTTATGATGCGCTAACGGTGCTCCAGCACCGTGGACAGGATGCCGCTGGCATCATCACCATTGATGCCAACAACTGCTTCCGGTTGCGTAAGGCTAACGGGCTGGTAAGCGACGTATTCGAAGCCCGCCACATGCAGCGTATGCAGGGCAATATGGGTATTGGCCACGTGCGTTATCCTACGGCGGGCAGCTCCAGCGCCTCCGAGGCGCAGCCGTTTTACGTTAACTCGCCGTATGGCATCACATTGGCGCATAACGGCAACCTGACCAATGCGCACGAGCTGCGTAAAAAGCTGTTTGAAGAAAAACGCCGCCATATCAATACCACCTCTGATTCCGAAATCCTCCTCAATATTTTCGCCAGTGAGCTGGATAACTTCCGTCACTACCCGCTGGAAGCGGACAACATCTTCGCTGCGATTGCGGCGACCAACCGCCTGATCCGCGGCGCGTACGCGTGCGTCGCGATGATCATCGGTCATGGCATGGTGGCCTTCCGCGACCCTAACGGCATTCGTCCGCTGGTGCTGGGTAAACGTGACGTTGGCGACGGTCGCACTGAGTATATGGTGGCCTCGGAAAGCGTGGCGCTTGATACGCTTGGTTTTGAATTCCTGCGCGATGTCGCGCCGGGCGAAGCGGTCTATATTACTGAGAAAGGCCAGCTGTATACCCGTCAGTGTGCCGACAATCCGGTCAGCAACCCATGCTTGTTCGAGTACGTCTATTTTGCCCGTCCGGACTCGTTTATTGACAAAATTTCCGTCTACAGCGCCCGCGTCAACATGGGGACTAAGCTGGGCGAAAAGATTGCCCGCGAGTGGGAAGATCTGGATATTGACGTCGTTATCCCGATCCCGGAGACCTCCTGCGACATCGCGCTGGAAATCGCCCGCATTCTCGACAAACCTTATCGTCAGGGCTTTGTGAAGAATCGCTACGTCGGCCGGACGTTTATCATGCCCGGTCAGCAGCTGCGTCGTAAATCTGTTCGCCGTAAGCTCAACGCCAACCGTGCGGAATTCCGCGATAAGAACGTGCTGCTGGTCGATGATTCCATTGTACGCGGCACCACCTCGGAGCAGATCATTGAGATGGCGCGCGAAGCGGGGGCGAAAAAAGTGTATCTGGCCTCCGCTGCGCCGGAAATTCGTTTCCCGAACGTGTATGGTATCGATATGCCGACCGCCAACGAACTGATCGCCCATGGCCGCGAAGTGGATGAGATCCGCCAGATCATCGGCGCCGATGGCCTGATTTTCCAGGATCTCAACGATCTGATCGACGCAGTGCGCGCGGAGAACCCGGATATTCAACAGTTTGAATGTTCTGTCTTCAACGGCGTATATGTGACCCGGGATGTCGACCAGCAGTACCTCGACTATCTTGACTCCCTGCGTAACGATGATGCCAAAGCGGTCCAGCTGCAGAACGAAGTCGAAAACCTCGAGATGCACAACGAGGGTTAACCCGTTCGCGCGTCGCGGCCCGCCGCTCCTGAGGGACGGCGGGCTTTTTTTCGCCCCTCAACTGCGCATCAATAGTTGCGCCACAGGCTATAATCCGGCAAAGTCTGCGGCACACGCGCAAGGGGTAACAGAACGTGAAACGACTGATTATTGGCATTTCTGGCGCCAGCGGCGCTATCTATGGCGTGCGGATGCTGCAGGTGTTGCGGGATGTGCCGGAGATTGAGACCCATCTGATCCTCAGCCAGGCGGCACGGCAAACGCTGGCCCTCGAGACCGACTTCAGCGTGCGCGACGTGCAGGCGCTGGCCGATGTGGTGCATGACGCCCGCGATATCGCCGCCAGTATCTCTTCCGGTTCGTTTAAAACCGCCGGGATGGTGATTTTACCCTGCTCAATGAAAACGCTCTCTGGCATTGTCCATAGCTATACGGATGGCCTATTGACGCGGGCGGCCGATGTTGTGCTGAAGGAGCGTCGTCCGCTGGTGCTCTGCGTGCGGGAGACCCCGTTCCATCTCGGCCATCTGCGACTACTGGTTCAGGCCGCGGAGCTCGGGGCGGTGATAATGCCGCCGGTGCCGGCCTTTTATCATCGGCCGCAAAGCCTGGATGATGTCATCAACCAAACCGTCAACCGGGTGCTCGATCAGTTCGATATTAGCCTGTCTCAAGACTTGTTTACTCGCTGGCAGGGGGCACAGGATTGCACTAAATAAGTGCAGTCAATGTACGCTTGCGCCGCAGTGGTGCAAATTTGTCGTCCCGATCAAATCCTCGACATTTATTTCGTCTTTTTGCGCTGAGGCACTGCGGTTTCGCCAGTAATGCTGGTATCTTCCCTTCCAAGACAATCCTGCAACTTTATTTTAACAAATTTAACCCTGTTCCCGGCACGCACCGGGAAGATGGCACAAAAACTGCAGGATTGATCGGCAATCACCATAACAAGCAACGCACCACATCACGACACGACACTTAAGGGTACTGTATGAAGAAGACGATTCTGGCTCTCTCTTTACTCGTGGGAATGAGCAGCACAGCCAGCGTGTTTGCTGCTCTGCCGCAGAGCATTCGCATTGGCACTGACGCGACCTATGCGCCATTTTCGTCGAAAGACGCAAAAGGGGACTTTGTTGGTTTTGATATCGATTTAGGCAATGAACTGTGCTCCCGAATTAAGGTGAAATGTACCTGGGTCGGCAGTGATTTTGACTCCCTGATCCCCTCCCTCAAGGCGAAGAAAATTGACGCCATCATCTCTTCGCTCTCCATTACCGAGAAGCGTCAGCAAGAGATCGCTTTCTCTGACAAGCTTTATGCCGCTGACTCGCGTCTGATCGCCGCCAAAGGGTCGCCGATCCAGCCGACGCTGGAGGCGCTGAAAGGCAAGCACGTCGGGGTGCTGCAAGGTTCTACTCAGGAAGCCTATGCCAATGACCGCTGGCGCAGCCAGGGCGTTGACGTGGTGGCCTACCAGAACCAGGATCTGATCTATTCAGATCTCGCTGCTGGCCGTCTGGATGCGGCGCTGCAGGATGAAGTCGCCGCCAGCGAAGGCTTCCTGAAACAGCCTGCCGGGAAAGATTTCGCCTTCGCCGGCCCGTCGGTGAAAGATAAAAAGTACTTTGGCGATGGTACCGGTATCGGTCTGCGTAAGGACGACGTCGAACTGAAAGCCGCGTTTGATAAAGCGCTGGGCGAGATACGTAAAGACGGCACCTACGACAAAATGGCGAAGAAATACTTCGATTTTAACGTTTACGGCGACTAAGACTGCTACAGGCCCGCACGATAGTGTGGGCCTGACGCCATACTCGTGATCCTGCCCCAGAACGGTGCAACAAAAAACGCTGTGGATCATTTCAGTGCAAAAGCAGCCAGTTTTTTGGCTAAAAAATGCATAGTTAAGCGTTTCTGATGCAAAAAATCGGCCTTTCTGGTGCATAAATCTTTGCCCTCAAGGGGCGAATAATGGCACGATAACTGGCGTAAATAGTTCTAATAAACCCGTTAGAATGACAGTCTGTCGAGGATAGTTATGAAAAAACTGGCGTTGTCTCTCTCTTTAGCGCTGGCCCTTTCCAGCGTTTCCACAGTCTTTGCCGCCATTCCGCAAAAAATTCGTATTGGCACCGATCCGACTTATGCCCCCTTCGAATCGAAGAATGCGCAGGGGGAATTGGTGGGTTTTGATATCGATCTGGCAAAAGAGCTGTGTAAGCGTATTAATACCCAATGTACCTTTGTTGAAAACCCGCTGGATGCACTGATCCCCTCCTTAAAAGCGAAGAAAATCGACGCGATTATGTCTTCGCTGTCGATTACCGAAAAGCGCCAGCAGGAAATTGCCTTCACCGACAAGCTGTACGCGGCAGATTCGCGTCTGGTGGTGAAAAAAGGCAGCCCAGTAACGCCGGATCTCGCCACCCTGAAGGGTAAGCGCGTGGGTGTGCTGCAGGGGACGACTCAGGAAACCTATGGCAATGAGCACTGGGCGCCGAAAGGTATCGAAATTGTCTCCTATCAGGGGCAGGACAATATCTATTCCGACCTGACCGCCGGCCGTATCGACGCCGCGTTCCAGGATGAGGTCGCGGCCAGCGAAGGGTTCCTGAAACAGCCTATCGGTAAAGATTACCAGTTTGGCGGACCATCGATTAAAGACGAGAAGCTGTTCGGCGTCGGTACCGGTATGGGGCTGCGTAAGGAAGACAACGAACTGCGTGAAGCGCTGAATAAGGCGTTTGCAGAGATGCGTAAGGACGGCACCTACGACAAACTGGCGAAAAAATACTTCGATTTTAACGTATACGGCGAATAATTCTCACGCCTCACCATTGCGTGCGTTTCGCGCGCAATGGTGAATGACAGACAGGGTAGGCAGCATGCTGTATGGGTTTTCACAGGTTATTTTGCAGGGTGCGCTCGTCACCCTGGAGCTTGCGCTCAGCTCGGTCGTTCTCGCCGTCCTGATAGGGCTGGCGGGCGCTGGCGCAAAGTTATCGAGCAACCGTCCTCTGGCGCTGGTATTTGAAGGCTATACCACACTGATTCGCGGCGTGCCCGATCTGGTGCTGATGCTGCTGATTTTCTATGGCCTGCAGATTGCGCTGAACAGCGTCACCGATGCGCTGGGCATGGCGCAGTTTGATATCGATCCGATGATCGCCGGGATTATTACCCTCGGCTTTATCTATGGCGCCTATTTTACGGAAACTTTCCGCGGCGCCTACCTTGCGGTGCCGAAGGGGCATATCGAAGCGGCTACCGCCTTTGGCTTTAGCGGCGGGCAGACGTTCCGGCGTATTCTGTTCCCGGCGATGATGCGCTACGCGCTGCCGGGGATCGGCAACAACTGGCAGGTTATTCTCAAGGCAACGGCGCTGGTCTCGCTGCTGGGGCTGGAGGATGTGGTCAAAGCCACGCAGCTGGCCGGGAAAAGCACCTGGCAGCCGTTCTATTTCGCCATCGTCTGCGGCCTGATTTATCTGGTGTTTACCACCCTTTCTAATGGCGTACTGCTGCTGCTCGAACGCCGCTATACCGTTGGCGTGAAGAGGGCTGACCTGTGATTGAAATTATTCAGGAGTACTGGAAATCACTGCTGTGGACCGACGGCTATCGCTTTACCGGCGTGGCGATTACCCTGTGGTTGTTGATCTCATCGGTGGTGATGGGCGGCATTCTGGCGGTGTTTCTGGCCATTGGCCGCGTCTCGAGCAATAAATTTATCCAGTTCCCCATCTGGCTGTTCACTTACATCTTTCGCGGCACGCCGCTGTATGTGCAACTGCTGGTTTTTTACTCCGGCATGTATACCCTGGAAATCGTCAAAGGCACGGAGCTGCTGAACGCTTTTTTCCGCAGCGGGCTAAACTGCACGGTGCTGGCGTTAACCCTGAATACCTGCGCCTATACCACTGAAATTTTCGCCGGGGCGATCCGCTCAGTACCCGCCGGAGAAATTGAAGCGGCACGGGCCTACGGCTTCTCGTCCGTCAAACTGTACCGCTGCATTATTCTGCCTTCCGCGCTGCGCATTGCGCTACCGGCCTACAGTAACGAAGTGATCCTGATGCTGCACTCCACCGCGCTGGCGTTTACCGCTACGGTGCCGGATCTGCTGAAAATCGCTCGCGATATTAACTCCGCGACCTATCAGCCGTTCACTGCCTTTGGCATCGCCGCGGTGCTCTATTTAATTATCTCGTATGTGCTGATTAGCTTGTTCCGTAAAGCGGAAAAGCGCTGGTTGCAGCATATCAAACCTTCTTCGACGCATTGAGAACGCCATGTCCGACAATAAATTAAACGTTATCGATCTGCACAAACGCTATGGGGAACACGAGGTGCTGAAGGGCGTCTCCCTGCAGGCGAAAGCCGGGGACGTTATCAGTATCATCGGTTCATCGGGTTCCGGAAAAAGTACCTTTTTGCGCTGCATTAACTTCCTTGAAAAACCGAGCGAAGGCACGATCGTCGTCAGTGGCCAGAATATTGGCCTGGTGCGGGATAAGGACGGCCAGCTGAAGGTGGCTGATAAGAACCAGCTGCGCCTGCTGCGCACCCGCCTGACCATGGTGTTCCAGCATTTCAATCTGTGGAGCCATATGACGGTGCTGGAGAACGTCATGGAGGCGCCGATTCAGGTGCTGGGCTTAAGCAAACAGGAAGCGCGCGATCGCGCGGTAAAATACCTGGCCAAGGTCGGGATTGACGAACGTCAGCAGGCGAAATACCCGGTGCATCTCTCCGGCGGCCAGCAGCAGCGTGTCTCGATTGCCCGCGCGCTGGCGATGGAGCCGGAAGTGCTGCTGTTTGATGAGCCAACGTCCGCTCTGGATCCGGAACTGGTGGGCGAAGTGTTGCGTATCATGCAGCAGCTGGCGGAAGAGGGAAAAACCATGGTGGTGGTGACCCACGAAATGGGCTTTGCCCGCCACGTCTCTTCGCATGTTATTTTCCTGCATCAGGGCAAAATTGAAGAAGAAGGGCATCCGGACGCGCTGTTTGGCGCGCCGAAAAGCCCGCGCCTGCAGCAGTTTCTGAAAGGGTCGCTGAAATAACCGGCTCACCCGGCGTCTGTAGGCGTCGGGTGAACTTCCCGCTCCAGCCGATAGATCCAGTCATCGTAATCGATGCCGTTCAGATGATAGGCTTTCTCCAGCACCTGGGTGCGCACAAAGCCTTGCTTCTCCAGCAGGCGCGATGAGCCATGATTTTCACTCAGCACCCAGGCATTGATGGCCTGCACCCCCAGCGTGCTGAAACCATAATCGCAGATCGCGCGCAGCGCTTCGCTGGCATAGCCTCTTCCCTGAGCCTGCGGTAACAGGGCGTAGCCGACGTCAGCCTCGTGCGGATTTTTCGGACTGATGCGGAGCCCAATATCGCCCAGCGCGTCGCCGCGTTTATCACGCAAAACAAACACCCCGGGATCGGCACAGCGGCTGGCAAACACGCTGCGTAGCGCCGTCTCGCTTAACACTTCCCCCATAAAACGCATCACCAGCGGATCCTGGCGCAGGCGCAGAAAAAAGGGCCAGTCATCGGTAACAAAGCGGGTAAGCGAAAGGCGTGGTGTGGTGATGGTTGTCATAAAGCAGTCAATACGCAGAAAGAAAAGCCTACCTTAGCACTTTGCTTCGCCAGGTAACATCGGCGAACCGGCCGGCTGGCGGTGAATTCAGGCGATTAAGGGCGCTGGTTGTCCTGAATATGGCGATGCTGCAGCGCCAGGGTGAGGCCGCCATCCAGGCGTGGAGCATGAGCCAGCAGAATGGAATCAGGGGAGCCAATGCTCCCCTGTGTCAGCCATTAACTCAGCACATCCTTTAGCGCTTCTTCCAGATCGTACCAGCGGAAGGCGAAGCCAGCGGCTTCCAGTCGCTTAGGCAGCGCGCGCTGGCCACCGAGTACCGGGACGGCAGACTCACCCATCAGCAGGCGAATAGCAGCGGCAGGAACGCGGAAAATGGCTGGTCGATTGAGCGCATGACCCAAGGCGTGGGCGAACTGTTCGTTATGCACCGGGTAGGGAGAAACCATATTGAACGGACCGCGTAGATCGTTATCCAGCAGCCACAGAATGCCGTTAACCATATCGTCGATATGGATCCAGGCCAGATACTGTCTGCCGCTGCCGATAGGCCCACCGAGGCCGAGCTTAAAGGCGGGCGTCATTTTGCCGAGAATACCGCCCCGCGGGGCCAGTACCACGCCGGTGCGCAGCAGGCAGACGCGGGTACGTTCGCTTTGCGCTTCACAGGCAATTTGCTCCCAGCGGGCGCAAAGCTTATGGGTAAACTCATTGTGCGGTGGTTCTTCTTCGGTCACCACCACCTCGCCGAGATCGCCGTAGTAGCCGGTGGCAGACCCGCTGATCAGCACGGAGGGAGGCGTGTCGCTGGCGTGGATCAGGCCCACCAACCGCTGAGTGAGATCCCAGCGGCTATGGCACAAGCGTTGTTTTTGCTCAGCCGTCCAGCGTTTATCAGCAATGGGCTCACCTGCCAGATTAATCACGGCATCCATATCATTGAGGTGGTGATGGCCTTCGAAATCGCGCCACAGCGTGACGCGCGGATCGAGGCGGGCGCGGGCGCTATCCGGGTGCCGCGTGGAAACCGTGACGCTATGCCCCAGCTCCAGCAACCGGGGTATCAGATGTCGGCCAATCAGGCCGGTGCCACCCGTAAGCAGGATCTTCATACCACCTCCCTGACATCGTTATCGCCGCCAGCTCATGGTCATCGACACCGAGTCGGCATAGCGTAGCGCATGAAGTTTATCGATCTCCACTTCAGCATATGTGACCCAGTGATGTTCGCATGCGATATTCAGCACATCCTGAGTTAATTTTTCCAGCAACGAGAAACGGCCATTCTCAAGATGGCTGATGATGCGCTTGGTAATGGTGCGGTAGTTCAGCGCATCATTGATGTCTTCGCTATCGCGCGCCTTATCGGCGGGATAGTGAATCGCCACATTCACCACCACGTCCTGGCGGTTGGCGATCTCTTCCTCTTTAATTCCAATAAAAGTACGCAGGCGCAGGTTCTTAATACGAATAATGGCGTCTGGTTGAGACATTGCAGGCTTCCTCCGTGTTGTAAGTTCTGCAATCATACAACAAAGCGCGACGGGCGAGCAGGGGGTTAATAAGGCTGAATTTTTAGCATCGCTTCAATGGTCGCCGGTCGCTGCTTAATGCGCTCATACCAGTTATGTACCGCCGGGTAGTTCGCCAGATCGATACGCTGTCGGACATGGTTGTTGACCCAGGGCCAGGCGGCAATATCGGCGATGCTGTAATGGTCGCCGCCAAGCCACGGACTGGCTTCGAGGCGGTGGTTGAGAACCCCGTACAGTCGCTGGGTTTCCACCTGAAAACGTTCAATGGCATAGGGCACCGTTTGCGGCGCCGAGTGGGCAAAATGCTGATTTTGTCCCAGCATCGGCCCAAGACCGCCGACCTGCCAGAATAGCCATTGCAGAGTAATATAGCGCTCCCGCAGCTCACCGCTCAGCAGCTTGCCGCTTTTCTCCGCCAGATAGAGCAGGATGGCGCCGGATTCGAAGACGCTCAACGGCGCCCCGCCATCGACAGGCATATGGTCGACAATCGCCGGGATTTTGTTATTCGGCGAAATCGCCAGAAACTGTGGATGAAACTGCTCCCCTTTGCCGATATCGACCCGAATTAGCCGATAGGCCAGCTGCGCCTCTTCGAGAAACAGGGTGATTTTGTGGCCGTTTGGGGTGGGTGCATAGTAGAGATCGATCATAATATTTCCCGCCGTCGTGGGTCGCAAACTGTTCGAGTATAGGTGAAGCTGCGCAACCCGGGTGGAAATCCGCGAGCGGCGCATCGGTCTGGAGGCAGCCAGGTGATGCTGACGCGCGGACGAGCAGTGACATCCCCGGCAAGCCAGGCTATGTTGGCTTATTGTCCTGTCTACCATCCTTGAGGAAGCCATGAGCCAGCCTGTGATTACCCTGTGGTCCGATGCCGATTTTTTCTCACCGTATGTGATGTCTGTCTATGTCGCCCTGCAGGAAAAGAGCCTGCCTTTTAGCCTTAAAACCGTCGACCTGAACCGCGGCGAACATCTGCAGGCCGGCTGGACGGGCTATACCGCCACCCGTCGCGTACCGCTGCTGGAGGTTGATGATTTCGCGCTGAGCGAGTCCTCGGCGATTACCGAGTATCTGGATGAGCGTTTCGCCCCGCCGGAGTGGGAGCGCATTTACCCGCATGATCTGCAAAAACGCGCCCGCGCCCGGCAGATCCAGGCCTGGTTGCGCAGCGATCTGGTGCCGATTCGTGAAGAGCGATCGACCGCCGTGGTGTTTGGCGGGGTGAAAATGCCGGCCCTCAGCGAGGCAGGCAAGCAATCTGCGGAAAAACTGTTTACCACCGCCGCCATGCTACTGGCCCACGGCGGGCAAAATTTATTTGGCGAATGGTCCATTGCCGACGCCGACCTGGCGCTGATGCTCAATCGTCTGGTTCTCAATGGCGATGAGGTGCCGGAGACGCTGGCCGATTATGCGACTTTTCAGTGGCAACGGGCCTCAATCCAGCGTTACGCCGCGCTTTCCGCCAAACGCGCAGGCTGATCGCCCGCCGCGCTTCCGCTATCATAGTGGCATTGTAACCAGTGGAGATGGAATCTATGAAACTGATGTTTGCCTCCGATATTCACGGTTCGCTGCCCGCTACGGAACGCGTGCTTGAACGATTCACGCAAAGCGGCGCCAGGTGGCTTATTATTCTCGGCGATGTGCTCAATCACGGGCCACGCAATGCGCTGCCGGAAGGGTATGCGCCGGCGGAGGTGGCCGAGCGGCTTAACAGCGTGGCGGAGCGCATTATTGCCGTTCGCGGCAATTGCGACAGCGAAGTGGATCAGATGCTACTTCGTTTTCCCATGACCGCGCCCTGGCAACAGGTGCTCAGCGAACGCTACCGCCTGTTTCTGACCCATGGCCATCTTTATAGCCCGGAAAATTTGCCGCCGCTGGACGCTGGCGATGTTCTGGCTTACGGCCATACTCATATTCCGGTTGCGGAAAAACGCGGTGCGATCTACCTGTTTAACCCTGGCTCAGTGAGTATCCCGAAAGGGGGATATTCCGCCAGCTATGGGCTGCTGGATCAGGGGCGTCTGCAGGTTTTAGCACTCAATGATAATCAGGTTATTGCAGAGGTCGCAATTTACCCGTAATTTAGCCCTCAATCATAAAGACGCGCCGCGAGAGCGCTTTCAAAGTAAGGTTTCCTGATGGCGGAACAGAATCATTTGGCAAGCACAGAATGGGTCGATATTGTTAATGAAAACAATGAGGTGATAGCACAATCCAGCCGCGAGCAGATGCGCGCGCAGTGCCTGCGTCACCGGGCGACCTATATCGTCGTTCACGACGGAATGGGAAAAATTCTGGTGCAGCGACGCACCGAGACAAAAGACTTTCATCCGGGCATGCTGGATGCCACCGCCGGAGGCGTCGTTCAGGCCGATGAGCAACTGCTGGAGTCTGCCCGTCGCGAGGCCGAAGAAGAGTTAGGCATCGCGGGAGTACCGTTTGCCGATCACGGTCAGTTTTACTACGAAGATAAGTTCTGTCGCGTCTGGGGAAGCCTGTTCAGCTGCGTCTCGCATGGGCCATTTGCGCTGCAGGAAGAAGAGGTCAGCGAGGTGTGTTGGTTAACGCCGGAAGAGATCACCGCCCGCTGCGATGAATTCACGCCGGACTCGCTGAAAGCGCTGGCGCTGTGGATGACCCGTAACGCGGGTAATGAGTATGATGACGCGGAAGAGGGCGAGTAATACCGCAATCGCGCAGCAGCAACAGCTGCTCGCCTCCTGACGAAAAAAGGCAGCCATCTGGCTGCCTTTTGCTTTTATCTCAGCGGGGAATTACTTCTGCTGCTGAGCTGACTGGATCGCGGTCAGAGCGATGGTATAGACGATATCGTCAACCAGGGCGCCACGAGACAGGTCGTTGACCGGCTTGCGCATACCCTGCAGCATCGGCCCGATGGAGATCAGGTCGGCAGAGCGCTGTACCGCTTTGTACGTGGTGTTGCCGGTGTTCAGATCCGGGAAGATGAAAACGGTCGCGCGGCCAGCAACCGGCGAATTCGGCGCTTTGGATTTCGCCACGTCAGCCATGACGGCGGCGTCGTACTGCAGCGGGCCATCGATCATCAGGTCAGGACGTTTTTCCTGCGCCAGACGGGTCGCTTCGCGGACTTTCTCGACATCGCTACCCGCGCCGGAGGTACCGGTGGAGTAGGAGAGCATCGCTACGCGCGGTTCGATACCGAAAGCAATGGCGGAGTCAGCGGACTGAATAGCGATTTCCGCCAGCTGTTCTGCCGTCGGATCCGGGTTGATCGCGCAGTCGCCGTAGACATAAACCTGTTCCGGCAGCAGCATGAAGAATACGGAAGAGACCAGCGAGCTGCCCGGTGCGGTTTTGATCAGCTGCAGCGGCGGACGAATGGTGTTGGCGGTGGTGTGAACCGCGCCGGACACCAGGCCGTCGACTTCGTCTTGTTCCAGCATCAGGGTGCCGAGAACCACGTTGTCTTCCAGCTGCTCGCGAGCGACGGCTTCGGTCATGCCCTTGCTCTTACGCAGTTCGACCAGGCGAGCCACGTAGCTTTCGCGAACCACTTCCGGGTCGACGATTTCGATACCCGCGCCCAGCTCAACGCCCTGCGCTGCGGCAACGCGGTTGATCTCATCCGGGTTACCCAGCAGCACACAGGTGGCGATGCCACGTTCCGCACAGATAGCGGCGGCTTTCACGGTACGCGGTTCGTCGCCTTCCGGCAGGACAACGCGTTTGCCGGCTTTGCGCGCCAGCTCGGTCAGCTGGTAGCGGAAGGCTGGCGGGGAGAGACGGCGGCTGCGCTCGGAGGTCGCGGTCAGCGATTCGATCCAGTCGGCGTTGATGTAGTTGGCCACGTATTCCTGAACTTTCTCGATGCGCTCGTGATCGTCAACCGGTACTTCGAGGTTGAAGCTCTGCAGGCTCAGGGAGGTCTGCCAGGTATTGGTATTGACCATAAACACCGGCAGGCCGGTGGCGAAGGCACGTTCGCACAGCTTGCTGATGCGCGCGTCCATTTCATAGCCGCCGGTCAGCAGGATGGCGCCGATTTCCACGCCGTTCATCGCGGCCAGGCAGGCAGCGACCAGCACGTCAGGACGATCTGCCGAGGTGACCAGCAGCGAGCCTGCACGGAAGTGCTCCAGCATGTGTGGGATGCTGCGCGCGCAGAAGGTCACGGATTTCACGCGGCGGGTGTTGATATCGCCTTCGTTGATGATGGTGGCATTCAGGTGATGCGCCATGTCGATCGCGCGGGTGGCGATCAGATCGAAGCTCCACGGCACCGCGCCCAGTACTGGCAGGGAGCTGCCTTTCTGCAGCTGAGCCGGGTCGATCTTCACGACTTTCGCTTTCGACGAGTCGTCGAAGATTTCGGACAGGTCAGGACGGGTACGGCCCTGCTCGTCGACCGGTGCATTCAGTTTGTTGACGATAACGCCGGTAATGCTGGTGTTTTTCGCGCCGCCAAAGCTGTTGCGGGTCAGTTCAATACGCTCGTTCAGCTGCTCTGGCGTATCGGTGCCCTGCGACATCACGAAGACGATTTCCGCGTTCAGCGTTTTGGCGATTTCAAAGTTCAGCGCCTGCGCGAACTGATGCTTACGGGTCGGCACCAGGCCTTCCACCAGTACTACTTCCGCATCCTGAGTGTTCGCGTGGTAGTTGGCGATGATCTCTTCCATCAGCACATCTTTCTGATTGCTGGAGAGCAGAGATTCAACGTGGTTCATCTTCAGCGGTTCAGCGGCGGTGGTCGTGGAGGAGCTGGCGCGAACGATGGTGGTGGTCTGGTCTGGCGCATCGCCACCGGAGCGCGGTTGGGCGATTGGTTTAAAGACGCTCAGACGAACGCCTTTGCGTTCCATAGCACGGATCACACCGAGGCTGACGCTGGTCAGGCCTACGCTGGTACCGGTAGGAATTAACATGATAGTACGGGACACGGTATATCCTCTTTCGTTACCGCCAGTATCAGGCGGGATACAAAACAGCACCACCAGCTACCCGTCATACTTCAAGTTGCATGCGCGTTGGCTCTACTTGCTCACCCCGGTGGCGTACGTGGTGTACGCCACCGGGGATTTGCTGCGTCGCCGCCTTCCTGCAGCTCGAATTATTGAAGGTTATGGCTGGCGGTGTGGAATTAAGCGGTCAGACGGCTGGCGTCTTGCGCGATGACCAGTTCTTCGTTGGTCGGGATAACCACGGCAGGACGGGTGCCTTCTTTGTTGATGAAGCCAGACTTGCCGAAACGAGCAGCCAGGTTACGTTCGTGGTCAACTTCGAAGCCCAGGACGCCCAGTTTGCCCAGCGACAGTTCACGCACCATCGCGGCGTTTTCACCGATACCGCCGGTGAAGATAACGGCGTCGAGACGACCGTCCATCAGCGCGGTGTAGGAGCCGATGTATTTCGCCAGGCGGTGGCAGTAGACATCCATCGCGCGTTTAGCGTCGGCTTTTTCCTGGTAGTTGTCTTCCACGTAGCGGCAGTCGCTGGTGACTTCGGTCAGACCCAGCAGGCCGGACTCTTTGGTCAGCATTTTGTTGATCGCGTCAACGCTCATGCCCAGGGTGTCGTGCAGATGGAAGATGATTGCCGGGTCGATGTCGCCGGAGCGGGTACCCATCACCAGACCTTCCAGCGGCGTCAGCCCCATAGAGGTATCAACGCATTTACCGTTACGGATAGCGGAAACAGAACCACCGTTGCCGAGGTGGCAGGTGATGATGTTCAGCTCTTCCACCGGCTTGTTCAGGATCTTAGCGGCTTCCTGAGTCACATAGAAGTGGCTGGTGCCGTGCGCGCCGTAACGACGAACGCCATGCTCTTTGTACAGGCTGTACGGCAGGGCGTAGAGATAGGATTCTTCCGGCATGGTCTGGTGGAACGCCGTATCGAATACGGCCACGTTTTTGTCTTTCAGATGCGGGAAGGATTTCAGCGCTTCAGCGATGCCGATCAGGTGTGCCGGGTTGTGCAGCGGTGCGAAAGACGCTGCGTCTTTAATACCCTGAATCACCGACTCGTCGATCACCACGGAGCTGGTGTATTTTTCACCGCCGTGTACGATACGGTGGCCGATTGCGGTCAGCTGAGCAGACAGTTCTGGTTTTTGTGCCAGAATAGTGTTAACGATAAAGTTCAGTGCTTCACTGTGCGCGGCACCGGCGCCTAATTCAGCTTCTTGCTTGCCGCCGTCAATTTTCCATTTGATACGGGCTTCCGGCAGGTGGAAGCATTCCGCTAAACCGGACAGATATTCGTCGCCGTTAACGGCATCAAGGATAGCAAATTTCAGAGAGGAGCTACCGCAGTTCAGAACCAGTACTAACTTACTCGACATGGAAGTACCTTTTTATGATACGTGGCTAAAAAAACGTCAGTGTGTCATTAGCGTAGCGCAGGATGACCTCGACATTTATGATTAACATCATGCCTTGTTCTGTTTTCGGGCACGATGAGAGAAGTACATTTGATTTTATGCCATTTTGCATAATTTTCAGCCAATGGCAGAATATGCGATAATTTGACTAGCCTGGCAAAAGAGTCTATCCGCCCTTTCAGGCGGGCACAGGATACCTGATTGCGGCATCCTTTGCCAAAATCTTTTGAACGATGTCATGCATAGTTGGTGTTTTGCACGAATTTTTTAAGTTTTATATGTAAAGTTGAGGTAAAGCCATGTCGACCCCTGAGAAACGCCCCGTTAGCTTCTTTAGCTTGTTCAACCGCGGGCAGCATTACGCAAAGACCTGGCCTCTCGACAAGCGCCTCGCGCCGGTGTTTATCGAAAACCGCATTATTCGTGCCACCCGCTATGCTATCCGTATCATGCCGCCGATCGCCATTTTTACGCTGTGCTGGCAGATAGCCCTGGGCGGCCAGCTGGGTCCCGCCGTCGCCACCGCGCTGTTTGCCCTGAGCCTGCCGATGCAGGGATTATGGTGGTTGGGTAAGCGTTCGGTGACGCCGCTGCCGCCCTCCATTCTTAACTGGTTTTACGAAGTGCGCGGCAAACTGCAGGAGGCGGGGCAGGCGCTGGCGCCGGTCGAAGGCAAGCCCGATTATCAGGCGCTGGCTGACACGCTTAAGCGCGCCTTCAAACAACTGGATAAAACTTTCCTTGATGATTTGTAATTCACTACGGAAAACGCATATAAAAGAAGGCGCATGATTTATGCGCCTTCTTTATTTCACGCCCTACCGTGCTACAGGAGTCACAACATGGAAATGACCAATGCGCAGCGTCTGATTTTATCCAATCAGTACAAAATGATGACGATGCTAGACCCGGACAATGCGGAACGCTACCGTCGTCTGCAAACCATCATTGAGCGTGGGTATGGGCTGCAGATGCGCGAACTGGACCGCGAGTTTGGCCAGCTGACGGAAGAAACCTGCCGTACCGTTATCGATATCATGGAGATGTACCACGCGCTACATGTCTCCTGGACCAACCTGAAAGACGCGGCGGGTATCGACGAGCGTCGGGTTACCTTCCTCGGATTTGATGCCGCCACCGAAGCGCGTTTTCTCGGCTATGTACGCTTTATGGTCAATATTGAAGGCCGCTACAGCCATTTTGACGCCGGCACTCATGGCTTTAACTCGCAGACCCCGATGTGGGAGAAATATCAGCGGATGCTGAGCGTCTGGCACGCCTGTCCGCGCCAGTATCACCTGAGCAGTAATGAAATTAACCAAATTATCAATGCCTGAGGGAGGTGCCCGTGCAGTGTAAAGGTTTCCTGTTCGATTTAGACGGGACGCTGGTGGATTCCTTGCCGGTGGTGGAGCGTTCATGGTGTAAGTGGGGCGATCGTTTCGCCATTGACCATGATGAAATTCTCAGTTTTATTCACGGCAAGCAGGCCATTACCTCTATTCGCCATTTTATGCCGGGTCGTAGCGAGGAGGATATCCAGGCCGAATTCCGCTTCCTCGAGCAGATTGAAGCCACTGATATCGAGGGCATTGTCGCTCTGCCGGGGGCGTTAACCCTGCTGAGTACCCTCAATGAGGCTGGGATCCCATGGGCGATTGTCACTTCCGGGTCGGTGCCGGTTGCCCACGCGCGTCATCGCGCGGCAGGCCTGCCGATGCCGGAGGTCTTCATCACCGCTGAGCAGGTAAAACACGGAAAACCGGCGCCGGACGCCTATCTGCTGGGCGCCGAGCGGCTGGGACTACCGGCCGATCAGTGCGCGGTGGTAGAAGATGCGCCGGCGGGGTTGCTCTCCGGCCTGGCGGCGGGGTGTCGCACCATCGCGGTCAACGTGCCTGCCGATGCCCCTCGACTGGATGAAGCCGACCTCGTGCTGAGTAGCCTGGACGATCTGGTGATCGAACGCCAGGCGGACGGCTATGTTAATGTGCGTCTTAAAGCGTAAACGTATGATTTCGCCCCGCGTTGCCGGGGCTTTTTTATGCCACTATGTCGACTCCCACTTGTGACAAGGAAACGTTGTGAACGGTGAATTGATTTGGGTTTTATCCCTTCTGGCTATCGCGGTTGTGCTGTTTGCTACCGGCAAGGTGCGCATGGATGCTATCGCCCTGATGGTCATTGTCGCCTTCGTCCTCAGCGGCACGCTGACGCTGAATGAAGCCTTTTCCGGGTTCAGCGATCCTAACGTGATCCTGATTGCCGCCCTGTTTATTATCGGTGATGGCCTGGTGCGTACCGGGGTGGCCACCAAGATGGGGGCGTGGCTGGTGAGTGTGGCGGGCAACAGCGAAACCAAGATGCTGGTTTACCTGATGCTCACCGTCGCCGGGCTGGGTGCGTTTATGAGTTCAACCGGGGTGGTCGCCATTTTCATTCCGGTAGTGCTCAGCGTGTCGGCGCGGATGAATACCTCTCCCTCGCGGCTGATGATGCCGCTGAGCTTTGCCGGACTTATCAGCGGGATGATGACCCTGGTCGCAACGCCCCCCAACCTGGTCGTCAACAGTGAACTGCTGCGCGAAGGGCTGCACGGCTTCAGTTTTTTCAGCGTCACGCCGATTGGCCTGGTGGTGCTGATCCTGGGCATCGTCTATATGCTGGCGGTGCGCTTTATGCTGAAGACAGAGAATGGCGAATCCGCGCGTGATGGCCGTAAAAGAAGCACCTTCCGCGATCTGATCCGCGAATATCACCTCACTGGCCGCGCCCGCCGGCTGGCGATCCGTCCTGGTTCGCCGATGATCGGCCAGCGTCTTGATGATTTAAAACTGCGTGAGCGGTACTGTGCCAACGTCATCGGCGTCGAACGCTGGCGGCGGTTCCGTCGGGTGATTGTTAACGTCAACGGGGTATCGGAATTCCGCGCCCGCGACGTCCTGCTGATCGATATGTCCGCCTCCGATGTCGACTTACGCCAGTTCTGTGGTGAGCAGATGCTCGAGCCGATGGTGCTGCGCGGCGAATATTTTGCCGATCAGGCGCTGGATGTGGGCATGGCGGAGGTGTCGCTGATCCCGGATTCGGAGATGATTGGGAAAACGGTGCGTGAGATAGCGTTCCGCACCCGGTTTGGTCTCAATATCGTCGGCATGAAGCGCGATGGCGAGGCGATGGATGGTTCCGTGGTCGATGAGCCGCTGCAGCTCGGCGATATCCTGCTGGTGGTCGGCAACTGGCGGCAAATTGCCCTGCTGGCGAAGCGTGGGCGTGATTTCGTGGTGCTCAATATGCCGGTTGAAGTGGATGACGCTTCGCCGGCACACAGCCAGGCTCCGCACGCGATTTTCTGTCTGGTGCTGATGGTAGCCCTGATGCTCACCGATGAAATTCCCAACCCGATTGCCGCGATCATCGCCTGCCTGCTGATGGGCAAATTCCGCTGCATCAACGCCGAAAGCGCCTATAAGGCGATCCACTGGCCAAGCATTATTTTGATTGTCGGGATGATGCCGTTTGCCCTGGCGTTGCAGAAAACCGGCGGGGTAGATCTGGTGGTCAAGGGACTGATGGACGTCGCCGGAAGCGAGGGGCCTTATCTGATGCTCGGCTGCCTGTTTGTAATGTGCGCGGCGATAGGCCTGTTCATCTCTAATACCGCGACCGCGGTCCTGATGGCGCCTATAGCCCTGGCAGCAGCGAAGTCGATGGGGGTGTCGCCCTATCCCTTCGCCATGGTGGTGGCGATGGCGGCTTCGGCGGCGTTTATGACTCCGGTTTCCTCGCCGGTCAACACCCTGGTGCTTGGCCCGGGTAAGTATTCCTTCAGCGACTTTGTGAAGATTGGCGTGCCCTTCACCGTACTGGTAATGGTGGTCTGCGTGCTGCTGATCCCGGTATTGTTTCCGTTTTAAGGGTGTCAGGCCGGGTAGGGCGCAACCGCTGCCCGGCCTGAAAAATTACAGCGGCGAATCCTGGCTTATTTCATCCAGCGACAGCTGGAAGCTCGGGACAAACACCTGCATAAAGTAATCCATCTCTGCGCTTCGCCGCGACGCCAGCGTCTTTTCCAGACGGCCTTTGGCCAGCAGAAATTCGTTGTTACCCGCAGACAGCTCTTCGAGGCACTTCAGGTAGGCGCAGAGGGCGTCAGCCTGTTTAACGATCGACTGCTCTTCCTCACTGTAGTGATGCTCATCAATCAGCGGCTCGAAAATATCGCGCAGCTCGTCAGGGACCATATCCACCAGCTTTTGCTGAGCAATTTTCTCAATCGCCTTATATTCCTGGGCAATCTGGGAGTTGAAATATTTCACCGGGGTAGGGAGGTCGCCAGTTAATACTTCGGAGGCGTCATGGTACATCGCCAGCAGGGCGATACGTTCGGCGTTGACCTGGCCGCCAAATTTACGGTTTTTAATTGCCGCCAGCGCATGGGCGACCATCGCCACCTGCAGACTGTGTTCGGAGACATTTTCGGTGCGCACGTTGCGCATCAGCGGCCAGCGGTTAATCAGTTTCAGGCGGGAGAGGTGGGCAAAGAAATGACTCTGACTCATAGGAACCCTTAATCAGTGACAACATCGGGTTCCATTGTGCGCAGGGATCGCCGCCGGATGCAAATGCCGGCGGCGTAGCGATTAAAGCTGGTGGTAGCCGGAGAGGAAGCGGCCAAAGCGGGAGATCGCCATCTCCAGGTCGTCTTCACGAGGCAGCGTCACAATGCGCACATGATCCGGCCACGGCCAGTTGAACGCGGTACCCTGCACCAGCAGGACTTTCTCCTGCAACAGGAAGTCGAGCACCATTTTCTGGTCGTCGTGAATATTGAAGCGTTTGGCATCGATTTTCGGGAACATATACAACGCGCCTTTTGGCTTCATGCAGGAGACACCCGGAATATCGTTGATCAGCTCCCAGGCGCGGTTGCGTTGTTCATACAGGCGCCCGCCGGGAATGATGAATTCGCTGATACTCTGGTAACCGCCCAGCGCCGTCTGGATAGCATGCTGTGCCGGCACGTTGGCGCACAGACGCATCGACGCCAGCATCTCCAGGCCTTCGATATAGCCCTTCGCGTGTTTTTTCGGGCCATTCAGCACCATCCACCCCTGACGGAAACCGGCAACACGGTAGGTTTTCGACAGTCCGTTGAAGGTCACGGTCAGCAGATCTGGCGCCAGAGCAGCAATCGAGTGATGCTGGGCTTCGTCGTAGAGGATCTTATCGTAGATCTCATCGGCGAAAATAATCAGGTTATGCTGCCGGGCGATCTCGACGATCTCCTGCAGCAGTTCTTTGGAATAGACCGCGCCGGTGGGGTTGTTGGGGTTAATGATCACGATCCCGCGGGTGCGCGGCGTGATTTTTGCGCGGATATCGTCAAGATCCGGGAACCAGTCAGCGGATTCGTCACACAGATAGTGGACCGCTTTGCCACTGGAAAGCGACACCGCCGCCGTCCACAGTGGGTAGTCCGGCGCGGGAACCAGCATCTCATCGCCGCTGTTTAACAGCGCCTGCATCGCCTGCACAATCAGTTCGGACACGCCGTTGCCGATGTAAATATCTTCTACCGTGACATCACGCATTCCCCGGGCCTGGTAATGCTGCATGATGGCTTTGCGCGCCGAATACAACCCTTTCGAATCGCAGTAACCCTGGGCAGTAGGCAGATTGCGGATGACGTCGACGAGGATCTCGTCAGGGGCCTCGAAGCCGAATGGCGCCGGGTTGCCGATGTTCAGTTTCAGAACTTTATTGCCTTCTTCCTCAAGACGTTTCGCTTCTTTCAGAACCGGGCCACGGATGTCGTAACAGACGTTCTCTAACTTGCTGGATTTTTCGATGGGGGACATGAATCTTGACCTTTTAGCTGTTATCGCCACTCCCTGCCGTGGAAGTCAGCACGGAACAATGTACTCCGCATCCCCGCTGTTTTGAAGGCTTTGCAGGAGAAGATTTTGCTAACGCAGGATTTTAAGCGTAATTGATTTATCTGCCGCTTACGGTTTTAGGTTGTAGGTTATACCTGCTTATGATGCTTTTTTTGGTCGTATATGTAGACCATATGCCTTTTTTGCCATCATTTATCTGGTTTGTTTGTGTGACGAAGGGGCGAACGAAGAATGTTGGCAGACTAAACAACGCTATCCTTAATACAATAGGGACTGATTTGTAATTTTGATGTTAAATAATATCAATAAAAAACAGTCCGCGGGGGCATTATTATTATTTTTGACAGGTAATAATCTGAGGTTTGTTAATTTATATAAAACGTTGAAAAAAATTTAAAATTATCTGAGTTAATCCTTATTTAGGCTTATAAAAAGGGCGGGAATCGGTTAGAATATCGCCGTTAATATCAGTGATAGCCGGTAAGCACTCCGGTTGGATTGATGTTTAATATATTGTTATTACAGGATTTTATTGTTCATTCTTCCCTGTGTGAACGCGCGGTGGAAGAGAGACTTTCTCACCACCACTGGCCGCTTTTCCGGAGCGACGCATGACACCTGGCTGGCCGTGGTAATAAATAACAATGAGAAATACGAACAATATATTACTCCGTGGTTCTGCGCATTTGCCCAGACGAGTACTTTGGCATGTAATAACGTTCGTCCAGTTGTTTATCCGCCATCTGACGGTGAGCACGAGGCTCAGGGAATAGCCGGAAACCTGGCGTAAAGCATCAACAAGGCAGGTCAGCGTTAGCCACCTGTAAGTGAAGAAAGATGATTAATACAACACGTCCGATACTCAACCTTGATCTCGATCTGCTGCGCACCTTTGTGGCGGTCGCTGATTTGAACACCTTCGCCGCCGCCGCCGCCGCAGTGTGTCGTACCCAGTCCGCGGTCAGCCAGCAAATGCAACGCCTGGAGCAGCTGGTCGGCAAAGAGCTTTTCGCCCGTCACGGGCGTAATAAACTGCTGACTGAGCAAGGCATCCAGCTACTGGGCTATGCCCGCAAGATCCTGCGTTTTAACGATGAAGCCTGCATGTCGCTGATGTATGGCAGCCTGCAAGGTGGATTGACCATCGGCGCGTCGGAAGAAACGGCCGATACCATCCTGCCGTTTTTATTAAACCGCATCGGCTGCTTCTATCCCAGAATGACGCTGGAGATCAAAGTGCATCCCCATGCCGCCATCATGGCGATGCTGGCCGAGGGGCGGGTGGATCTGGCGCTGACCACCCATCAGCCTCCCGGCTTTACCTCTTTCATCCTGAGAACGTCACCGACCCTCTGGTACTGTGCGGCGGAATATGTGCTGGCGAAAGGGGAGTCTATTCCCCTGATCCTGCTCGAAGAGCCAGGTCCATTCCGCCAGGATATTATTGCCGCGCTGGAGGCGGCCCGCGTCCCATGGCATCTGGCCCATGGCGCTTCGTCTCTCTCCGGGGTGAAAGCGGCGGTCAAAGCCGGGCTGGGCGTCACCGCGCGACCCGTCGAAATGATGAGCCCCGATTTGCGCGTGGCTGGCATCAGCGATGGATTGCCTGGCCTGCCGGATACCCGGTATGTGGTCAGTTGCAATCCGCAGACGGTGAGCGAGCTGCCGCAGGTGATTTTTCAGTCACTGAGTCAGGAGAGCGACCCCTGGCGAACGGGGCCGACACTTACTCCGCAAGAGGGAGATAACACCTTCATTTTGTGAGGGCAATTTTCTAACAAAGATCACAAAAACTGGTAACAGAATGTAAGTGAGCAAAAAGAGCCTCAGGGGAGGGTTTCTCGCCTGGTGGCTCTTTTTTTTGCACTATTATTGATGTTTTGAAAGTTTTTTTTATTTCTTTCCTGAAAAATCAGCGTATTGGCGTGACCGGGCGCTCACCTTGTCGACTTTTCCCTGCACTTTCAACACTTCCTGCTAATGTTAAAAAACCGGACGGATTGTTGCCGATTTCCTGGGGTAATTAACAAAACCGTGTCACAGATCAAGAAAATACCCCTCTTTGGGGGGAGGAATCGAGGCTAAATCCTGTCAAAATAGAAGGGATTTTTGATTTACGACGGAAACGGACACGATTCAACAACACTAAAACCGAACAGTATGCAAGGTTATTTCGCATAAAAGGGCATTTAATGTTAATGAAAAGATTCCAATGTAAATTAATGTTATGAAAACTTTTGTTAAAGTTGACAAAAGGTTAAAGAAAGGGGTAAAAAGCCACGGCATCTGGGCTTCTCACATCAACCAGGGACGCTTTTTTGCACGGTTTTTTTTATTCCTCCCGTGAAACGCTGTGGCGTTCATCTGCCAGTAAGAGCAGAGGGTTTTGGCGCTACACTTTTTTGGTTAAGCAATGCGTATGTCAACATCCACTGAAGTCATCGCTCATCATTGGGCATTCGCTATATTTCTCATCATCGCTATCGGCCTGTGCTGCCTCATGCTCGTCGGCGGCTGGTACCTTGGCGGTCGCGCGCGCGCGCGTAGCAAAAACACGCCGTTTGAATCGGGGATTGACTCCGTTGGTTCGGCCCGCTTACGTCTTTCTGCGAAGTTTTATCTGGTTGCCATGTTCTTCGTTATCTTCGACGTGGAAGCCCTGTATCTCTACGCATGGTCGACTTCTATCCGCGAGAGCGGCTGGGTCGGCTTTGTGGAAGCCGCAATTTTCATTTTAGTGCTACTGGCTGGTCTGGTTTATCTCGTTCGCATCGGCGCACTGGACTGGACGCCTGCGCGTTCCCGTCGCACGCTGGTTAACCCGGAAACAGACAGTCCCACTAACCGTCATATGCAGTAAAAGCGAGGCAATAAGATGGATTATACGCTCACCCGCATAGATCCTAACGGTGAGAACGACCGTTACCCCCTGCAGAAACAGGAGATCGTCACCGACCCCCTGGAGCAGGAAGTCAATAAAAGCGTGTATATGGGGAAACTCGAGCACGCGCTGCATGACATGGTGAACTGGGGCCGTAAGAACTCAATTTGGCCGTATAACTTCGGCCTTTCTTGCTGTTATGTGGAAATGGTGACGTCATTCACTGCGGTGCATGACGTTGCGCGTTTTGGGGCAGAAGTTCTGCGCGCCTCTCCGCGTCAGGCGGACCTGATGGTGGTCGCTGGAACCTGCTTTACCAAAATGGCGCCGGTTATTCAGCGTCTGTACGATCAGATGCTGGAGCCGAAGTGGGTGATCTCCATGGGCGCCTGCGCTAACTCCGGCGGCATGTACGACATCTATTCCGTCGTCCAGGGCGTGGATAAATTCATTCCGGTCGATGTGTACATCCCGGGCTGCCCGCCGCGTCCAGAGGCCTATATGCAGGCGCTGATGCTGCTGCAGGAGTCCATTGGTAAAGAACGTCGTCCGCTCTCATGGGTGGTTGGCGATCAGGGCGTTTATCGCGCCAATATGCAGTCGGAACGCGAGCGTAAACGCGGCGAACGTATTGCAGTGACCAATCTGCGGACGCCGGACGAGATTTAATTTGCGCCTGCGGGCGGGAGTACCACTTCGCAAATCAATCTACAACAACGCGAAGTCTCGCCCGGCAGTCACCACGGACCTTTTGCAATGGTGAACAATATGACCGATTTAACCGCGCATGACGCCGCACCAGCCTGGCAAACCCGCGATCACCTTGATGACCCGGTGATCGGCGAACTGCGCAACCGCTTTGGGCCGGATGCCTTTACCGTTCAGCCAACCCGCACCGGCGTACCGGTGGTGTGGGTGAAGCGTGAGCAACTGCTTGAGGTGGGTGATTTCCTGAAGAAATTGCCGAAGCCTTACGTGATGTTGTTTGACCTGCACGGCATGGACGAACGTCTGCGCACCCACCGCGATGGCCTGCCCGCCGCGGATTTTTCCGTTTTCTATCATCTGATTTCTATCGACCGCAACCGCGACATCATGCTCAAGGTGGCGCTGTCTGAAAACGATCTGCATCTGCCGACTTTCACCAAACTGTTCCCCAACGCCAACTGGTATGAGCGTGAAACCTGGGAAATGTTTGGCATGACCTTCGATGGCCACCCGAACCTGCGCCGTATCATGATGCCGCCGACCTGGGAAGGCCACCCGCTGCGTAAAGACTATCCGGCGCGCGCTACCGAATTCGATCCGTTTGAGCTGACCAAAGCCAAGCAGGATCTGGAGATGGAAGCGTTGACCTTCAAACCGGAAGAGTGGGGCATGAAGCGCAGCACCGACAACGAGGACTTCATGTTCCTCAACCTCGGTCCGAACCACCCGTCTGCCCACGGTGCATTCCGTATTATTCTGCAGCTGGATGGCGAAGAGATCGTCGACTGCGTACCGGACATCGGTTATCACCACCGCGGCGCCGAGAAGATGGGCGAGCGTCAGTCCTGGCACAGCTACATCCCGTATACCGACCGTATTGAATACCTCGGCGGCTGCGTCAACGAGATGCCGTACGTGCTGGCGGTGGAAAAACTGGCCGGGATCACCGTGCCGGATCGCGTGAATGTGATCCGCGTGATGCTCTCCGAACTGTTCCGCATCAACAGCCACCTGCTGTATATCTCGACCTTTATTCAGGACGTCGGCGCGATGACGCCGGTCTTCTTCGCCTTTACCGATCGGCAGAAAATTTACGATCTGGTGGAAGCGATTACCGGGTTCCGTATGCACCCGGCGTGGTTCCGCATCGGCGGTGTCGCGCACGATCTGCCGCGTGGCTGGGATCGCCTGCTGCGGGAATTCCTCGAGTGGATGCCGAAGCGTCTGGATTCTTACGAGAAAGCCGCGCTGCGCAACACTATTCTGAAAGGCCGTTCCGTCGGCGTGGCAGCCTATACCGCCAAAGAGGCGCTGGAGTGGGGCACCACCGGCGCAGGCCTGCGCGCCACCGGTATCGGCTTCGACGTGCGTAAATGGCGTCCTTATTCTGGCTATGAAAACTTCGACTTCGAAGTCCCGACCGGGGGCGGCGTCTCTGACTGCTACACCCGCGTGATGCTGAAAGTCGAAGAGCTGCGCCAGAGCCTGCGCATTCTTCAGCAGTGCCTCGATAACATGCCGGAAGGCCCGTTCAAAGCGGATCACCCGCTGACCACGCCGCCGCCGAAAGAGCGCACGCTGCAGCATATCGAAACCCTGATCACCCACTTCCTGCAGGTATCGTGGGGCCCGGTGATGCCGGCCAACGAATCCTTCCAGATGATTGAGGCGACCAAAGGGATTAACAGTTACTACCTGACCAGCGACGGCAGCACCATGAGCTACCGTACCCGCGTGCGTACGCCGAGCTTTGCGCATCTGCAGCAGATCCCGTCGGCGATCCGCGGCAGCCTGGTATCCGACCTGATCGTCTATCTGGGTAGTATCGATTTTGTTATGTCAGACGTGGACCGCTAATTATGCACGAGAATCAACAACCACAAACCGAGGCTTTTGAGCT
>ERZ1673730.145-NODE-145-length-115458-cov-173.971361_pt1 | contig 115458 bp, 91 predicted proteins | sample MGYA00580200_ERZ1673730 | MGnify/ENA primary metagenome ERZ1673730 (study PRJEB41218, sample SAMN15661761) | gut metagenome | host: Homo sapiens | place: Canada: London | collected 2015-08-20/2019-03-30 | study: EMG produced TPA metagenomics assembly of...
GTCGACGAGGTCGACAACGCGCTGGTGGCGGGGATCAAGATCCAGACGGTGTTCTAGGCTGTTGCTTCGGACAACCGCGATTCGGTCATGGCCAGCGGCCATTTCTTCAGCGCCGCCCAACGCGGCGCGGCGGGCTGAACAGCCCGGCGTGCAGAACGTAATAGGAGAGTAAGCAATGCCTGTCATCAACCCCGAAGGGAGTACCGGACGATGAGCGAAGGTAACCGCAGTCGATCGCGCCTGCTGCCGAGCCTGCTCGGCCTGTTGATCCTGCTGTCCGGCCTGGCGCTGCTGGCCGGCGGCATCAAGCTGGCGAGCCTGGGCGGCTCGCTGTACTACCTGCTGGCCGGCATCGGCCTGGCCCTGAGCGGACTGTTGCTGCTGCTGGGCAAGCGTGCGGCGCTAGGCCTGTACGCTCTGGTGCTGTTCGCCAGCACCGTCTGGGCGCTGTGGGAAGTCGGCCTGGACTGGTGGCAACTGGTGCCGCGCCTGGCTCTGTGGTTCGTCTTCGGCCTGCTGCTCTGGCTACCCTGGTTCCGCCGCCCGCTGCTGGCCGACGGTCCGGCGCCGCTGGGCACCGCGGCGCTGGGCGTGGCGGTGGTCCTGGCCGGCGCCGCCGCGGTGGGCAGCCAGTTCACCAATCCGGGGCAGATCGTCGGTCGCATCGACCGCGACAGCGGCATGACCAGCACCGCCCCGGCGATGCCGGACGGCGACTGGCAGGCCTACGGGCGCACCGAGTTCGGCGACCGCTACTCGCCGTTGAAGCAGATCACCCCGGCCAACGTCGGCCAGCTCGAGGAAGCCTGGCGCATCCGTACCGGCGACCTGCCGACCGCCGACGATCCGCTCGAACTGACCAACGAGAACACCCCGCTGAAGGTCAACGGCATGCTCTACGCCTGCACCGCGCACAGCAAGGTGCTGGCCCTCGACCCGGACACCGGCGCGGAAATCTGGCGCTTCGATCCGCAGATCCAGAGCCCGGTAGGCTTCAAGGGCTTCGCCCACATGACTTGCCGTGGCGTCTCCTACTACGACGAAGAGCAGTACGCCAGGAGCGACGTCGGCGCGCCGCCGGCCGCGCTCTCCGAGGCCGGCAAGGCGGTCGCCGCCAGTTGTCCGCGGCGCCTGTTCCTGCCCACCGCCGACGCCCGTCTGATCGCGATCAACGCCGAAAACGGCAAGGTCTGCGAGGACTTCGGGGTCAAGGGCGCGGTCGACCTGACGGCCGGCATCGGTCCGTTCACCCCGGGCGGCTACTACTCCACCTCGCCGGCGGCGGTCACCCGCAATCTGGTGATCATCGGCGGCCACGTCACCGACAACGAGTCGACCAACGAGCCGTCCGGGGTGATCCGCGCCTTCGACGTGCACGACGGCAAGCTGGTGTGGAACTGGGACAGCGGCAACCCGGACGAGACCGAGCCCCTGGCTCCCGGCAAGTTCTATACCCGCAACTCGCCGAACATGTGGTCGCTGGCCAGCGTCGACGAGAAGCTCGGCCAGGTCTACCTGCCGCTGGGCAACCAGATGCCCGACCAGTGGGGCGGCAACCGCACCCCCGGTGCCGAGAAGTTCAGCGCCGGCCTGGTGGCCCTCGACCTGAACACCGGCAAGCTGCGCTGGAACTACCAGTTCACCCACCACGACCTGTGGGACATGGACGTCGGCAGCCAGCCGACCCTGCTCGACCTGAAGACCGCCGATGGCGTCAAGCCGGCGCTGATCGCGCCGACCAAGCAGGGCAGCCTGTACGTGCTGGACCGCCGCGACGGCACGCCGATCGTGCCGATCCGCGAAGTGCCGGCGCCGCAGGGCGCGGTGGAGGGCGACCATACCGCGCCGACCCAGGCGCGTTCCGACCTCAACCTGCTGCGCCCGCCGCTGACCGAGCGCGACATGTGGGGCAGCAGCCCGTTCGACCAGATGCTCTGCCGCATCCAGTTCCGCTCGCTGCGCTACGAGGGCCAGTACACCCCGCCGTCGGAGCAGGGCAGCCTGATCTATCCGGGCAACGTCGGAGTGTTCAACTGGGGCGGGGTGTCGGTCGACCCGGTGCGCCAGATCCTCTTCACCAGCCCCAACTACATGGCCTTCGTCTCGCAGATGGTGCCGCGCGACAAGGTGCCCAGCGGAAGCAAGCGCGAGGGCGAGACCAGCGGCGTGCAGCCGAACACCGGCGCGCCCTACGCGGTGATCATGCATCCGTTCATGTCGCCCATCGGCCTGCCGTGCCAGGCGCCGTCCTGGGGTGACGTGGCGGGTATCGACCTGACCACCGCCAAGGTCGTTTGGCAGCACAAGAACGGCACCAGCCGCGACAACACCCCGGTGCCGATCGGCCTCACCGTCGGCGTACCGAGCATGGGCGGCTCGATCACCACCGCCGGCGGCGTGGCCTTCCTCAGCGGCACGCTCGACCAGTACCTGCGCGCCTACGACGTGAAGGACGGCAAGCAGCTCTGGCAGGCGCGCCTGCCGGCCGGCGGCCAGGCCACGCCGATGAGCTACACCGGCAAGGACGGTCGCCAGTACGTGCTGATCGTCGCTGGCGGACACGGCTCCTTCGGTACCCGCATGGGCGACTACATCATCGCCTACGCCCTGCCCAGGCAATGACCCGCCCACCGGGAGCCCACAGCCGGCTCCCGGCCTTCCGGGCCTCGGCCCGGAAGGGGCTTTGCCAAGGGGAGGCGCGTTCCCGCCCTTGGCAAAGCCCCTTCGATACCTTGCGACCCGCGGAACCCTGCATGCCGTCCCGACCCCGACCCAGCTTCGTCTCCCACCTGTTGCCCGGCTCCCTGGCGCTCTGCGGCCTGGCCATCGCCTGCGCCGTCCAGGGCGAGGAGCGACGCAGCCTCGAACCCATGGTGGTGACCGGCAGCTACAACCCCAGCGACACCTTCGACCTGCCGTTCTCGGTGGATAGCATCGAGCGTCGGCAGATCGCCGACGGCCAGCTCGGCATCAACCTCTCCGAAGTCCTGCCGCGGGTACCTGGCCTGGTGGTGCAGAACCGCCAGAACTACGCTCAGGACCTGCAAATCTCCTCGCGCGGCTACGGCGCCCGCTCGGCCTTCGGTATCCGCGGGCTGAAGCTGCTCGCCGACGGCATCCCGGCCAGTACGCCGGATGGCCAGGGCCAGGCCGCGACCCTCAACCTCGACGTCGCCGAGCGCATCGAGGTACTGCGCGGGCCGGCCTCGACGATCTACGGCAGCAACGCCGGCGGGGTGATCCAGATGGTCTCCCGCGACGGCCAGGGCGCCCCGCGGGTCGGCGCGGAAACCTCCGTCGGCAGCGATGGCCTGAGCCGCAACCACCTGTACACGGAAGGCGAGGGCGACGGGGTCGGTTTCCTGGTGGATGCCTCGCGGATGGACACCGACGGCTACCGCGACCACAGCGCCGCGCGCCGCGACCAGACCTTCGCCAAGCTCAACTTCAGGCCCGACGCCGACAGCCGCCTGGCGCTGATCTACAGCAGCCTGGAACAGAACGACACTGAAGATCCGCTGGGGCAGACCTGGGACGCCTACAAGCACGACCCGCGCTCCGTCACCGCCAACGCCGAGCTGTACGACACGCGCAAGAGCATCGACCACCAGCAGGCCGGGATGAACTACGAGCGCTACTTCGGCGAGGCGACCTTGCAGGTCAACGCCTACGTGGGCAAGCGCAGTGTCGTGCAGTATCTGTCGATCCCCAGGGGGGTGGCCTCCAACAGTCAGCGTGGCGGCGGCGTGGTGGACTTCGACCGCGACTTCCACGGGGGCACCGTGCGCTGGCTGCAACCGGTACGCCAGGCGCCGGGCGTGCTGAACCTGACCGTCGGCCTCGACTACGACCAGAGCCGCGACGACCGTCGCGGCTACCAGAACTTCAACGGCGACCAGCTCGGCGTGAAGGGCGAGTTGCGCCGCGACGAGGTGGACACCGCCACCAGCCTCGATCCCTACCTGCAGGCGAGCTGGGCCATCGACGCCTGGACCCTGCAGGCCGGGGTGCGCCACAGCACCATGAAGATGGAGGTCGACGACCGCTACCTGAGCAACGGCGATGCCAGCGGCTCGCGGCGCTACCGGAAGAACACCCCGTCGTTCTCGGTGATGTACGCCTTCACCCCCGACCTGCACGGCTACCTCAGCGCCGGCAAGGGCTTCGAGACTCCGACCCAGGCGGAGATGGCCTATGCGCCGGTGGCGGCGAACGCGCCGGACGTCTTCAACTTCGGCCTCAAGCCAGCCACCAGCAGCCAGTACGAAGCCGGGCTGAAGGCGCGCCTGTGGGGCAATACGCGGGTCAACGCGGCGATCTTCCAGATCCGCACCGAGGACGAGATCGTCGTCGCCAGCTCCCTCGGCGGTCGCACCAGCTACCAGAACGCCGGCAAGACCCTGCGTCGCGGCTTCGAACTGGGCCTGGAGAGCGAACTGAGCGAGCACTGGAACGCCAACCTGGCCTATACCCGGCTATCCGCCACCTACGATTCGGATTTCGAGGCCGGCGGCAAGACCATCGGCAAGGGCAAGCACCTGCCGGGCGTGCCGGAAAGCAGCCTGTTCGGCGAACTGGTGTGGAAGCCCGCGGAGGGCATCAGCATGGGCTGGGAAGGCATGTACCGCAGCCAGGTCTACGTCGAGGACAGCAACAGCGAAAAGGCCGCGCCGAGCTATGCGGTATTCAACTGGCGCACCCGCTTCGAGCAGCGCCTGGGAGCCTGGGCCTTCCACCAGCTGGTGCGCCTGGACAACCTGTTCGACCGCCAGTACGTCGGCTCGGTCATCGTCGGCGACGGCAACCGGCGTTACTACGAAGCGGCCCCCGGGCTGTCCTGGTACGCGGGAGCCGGGGTCGAATACCAGTTCTGAAGTGCCGGATGCGCTTGTTCGCGCTACCCGGCCAGCCCTTGTCAGCGTCGTCAATTCCGATTACTGTATGGATGTACAGTAATCGGAAATCGCCTGCCTGCGCGACAAGGAGCACCGATCATGAGCCACAACCTTGCCGAACTGCCGCTGTCCCGACGCCGCGCCCTGGAGCGCGAGAAACAGGCCTGCCTGCGCCTCCACCTGTCCCGCAATCGTGCCAGCGAACGCCTGGAGTGCGCCGTGCGCGACGAAGTCGAGCGCCTGCTGGGTGCTCGCGAGCGCCAGGGGACCGGCTGGCCGGAGTGGGTCAGCGCGGAACTCTGCGTGGCGGACGACCCGCTCTTCGTGCGCAAGGTGGTGGCGCGCCTGAAAGCTGCGGTGGACTGGCAACGCCAGCGCGCAGCCTGAGCGTTGCTCGCTTCAGGCCCCGCTGCCGTCGCTTCCGGGCGCGCGATGATGTTGCAGGGCGCGCTGGCGATGGCCGGCGAGGATGTACCGGTAGATCAGTCGTGCGAGCGGCTCCAGCTCCATTTTCTGGCCGTTCAGCGCGGCGCCGCAGAGTGCCAGCTTGACCCGCTTGCCGCCGGCCACCGCGCGGGCTTCGGGGCGGGCGAAAGCCCGCGGGTCGAAACGGGCATGGTTGTCGAAGCTCGGCGCCGTGCAGTCGAAGGTGGTCGCGAAGGTGAGTTCCAGCCAGCGCCCGCGCTCGATCTCCAGCGACTGGAAGGTGTACATCGGCACCTGCGGCGCGTTGGCGAAGGCGATGCTCTCCGGCGTCAGGGTGAGCGCGACCTGGCCGTGGCGCCGGTAGAGGAACACGCCCGCCAGGCAGGCGTACAGGCCGCCGCCCAGCAGCAGCGCGGCTGGCAGCCAGAACAGCCATTGGCCACTGGCTAGGCGCCAGGCGTGGGGCAGCGAAGCGAGCCAGAGACCGGTGGCGCCAGCCACCAGGCCAGCGAGCAGGGCAACGCAGGCGGTGCCCCGCGAGACCTCGCGGATCTCGCAGCGGGCTTCCAGCGGCGGCAGTTCGTCGAGGGTTTCGTCAGTTTCTTGCATGGGGATTCTCACAGGTCTTGCCGAGCAGGTCGGCGCTGAGCGCTCGGCTCAACGCCAGGGGGGCGCCGAACCAGACGCCCAGCGCCTGGCTCGGCGGTCGTGTCGGAACGGCCCGGCCGGCGGTCCCGGCCCAGGTGCGTTCGAAGCTCTCTCCCAGCGCCGTGCAGCGCAGGCCCAGCGGAGGGTGGGTATCCTGCGGATGGACCTGGAGTCCCTCCGCCCCGGGGGCCGGTGCTTCCAGGCCGGACTGGCCCAGGTAGACGTGGATGGCGTCCACCAGGTTGTCCGGCGCGCGCGCCGGAGCGAGCAGGCAGTGTTCGAGGAACGCCCGTATCGGCGCGCCGGCCGCCGCGCTGCGCAGCAGGGCCGAGGCCATCGCCGGCGCACCGGCCAGTTGTGCGGCGCGGCGGTCGGCGGCGAATTCGCGCAGGCGGCTCCAGTGGTTCACGGCGAGGCCGAAACGTTCGAGGAAGTACCCGGCCAATAGTCGCGCCGGTTCCAGTGCCGCACGTTCGAAGACGTTGGCTTCCTGCTCCTCGATGGCGGCCAGTTGGCTCGCGGCGCCCTGGTAGATCGGCAGGAAGCGCAGGCTGTAATGGGCGTCGCGGCCGGCGAAGTGGGCCAGTTCGTGAGCGATCACTGCACTCAGTTCGGCGCGGTCCAGCAGGCCCAGCAACGGTAGCGAGAGGTATAGGCTGCGTCCTTCCAGATGCTCGCCGGAAGGTTGCAGGCAGACGCGGTTGGCGGTCACGTAGAAGCCGTCGCAGAGACCTACCAACAGGTGCTGCGGGGCTGGCGTGTCGAGGCGCGCCGCCAGCTCGCGCAGTAGCGTCCAGAGTTCCGGTGCATCCTCTTCGCCCAGCCGGCGGCCGATGACATCCAGGGCCGGCGCCGGGCGCAGGCGCAAGCGGCTGATCTTCGCCAGCATTTGCCACGCCGACGCCAGCAGGCCGAGAAGGATCAGCGCCACGCTCAGTTGGGTGCGTCCTTCGCTGACCGGAACCTGGCCGACCCGCCACAGCCCGAGGATCTCGAACGTTCCGGCACAGGCCAGGGCCAGGGCGAGCAGGCCGATCTGGGCGAGGAGCAGGCAGGGTAGCAGGCGTCGGCCCAGCTCGAACCACAGGAGCAGGCAGCGACGCGAGCGCAGTGCGCTGCGTGCGGCGCCGGCGATGCCGGCCAGGGAGACGGCTCCCAATACGGCGACCAGCGCCGCCAGGCAGGCTCCGCTATCGGCGAGGACGGCGGCGAAGCGATTCAGGCGCTGTGCGCTTCGTGTGTCGGCGAGTTGCTCGTCGAGCCGCGCCAGGGCCAGGTCGCGCACATAGGCCCGGCCGTCCACCCGGACGCTGGCCCTCGGCGGCAGCGCCCGCGCTTCGGCGAGCGCGCGCTCGACCCGCTGCTGCGCGGCGCCCAGTCGCTCGGCCTGCTGCTCGGCGCGCCAGGACTGCCAGGCGCCGAGCCCCGCCAGCAGCGCTGGAACCAGCACCAGGCAAAGCAGCAGCCTTCGCGGATGGACCGTGCCCTTCACTCAGCCCTGGCTGCGCAGTTGTTGCAGGTAGCGCTGGGCGTGGGCGGCCTGGATGTAGGCGTCGAGGATCGCCGCCATGTCGTCGCAGTCCAGCTTCTTGCCATCGCTCTGCAGGCCGGCCGACATGATGGTGATGCGCGGGTCCTTGCCTTTGAAGGCCATGGCCTGGGAGGCGAACACCTGGCGTACGGCGCGATGGGTCGGCAGCGGCGTTTCGGGCCGCAGGTGGAGGGTCTGGGTGGTTTGCAGCATGTCGGCCTTGACGCTGAAATCGATGACGTCGGCCAGCTCGACCGGAGCCGACAGGCTGTCGGCCCAGAGCTGGGTACGGGTCAGGCGCATGAAGGGGGTCTTGCCGGAGTTGCGATGCTGGTAGCCGAGGAACAGCCCGAACAGGCCGAGCAGCAAGCCGACGACGCCGACCCCCGGCTTGCCCTGGGAGAACCACATGCCGGTCATGATGAAGGGCACGATGCTCAGCAGCGGACCCAGCACCACGTACTTGCGGGTATTGGTGAACTCGGTGGCCGGCGGTACGTTGGCGATCACCCGCTCCAGGTGGGCGATGACCTCGGCGGTCTTCGCCTGGTTCAGCTCTTCGTGTTCGGCACCGAGGGTTTCGGCGAGGTTGGAGACGAGGTCCCGGGGTTCCTGGTTGCTCATGGAAATATCCTTGGAGTTGGGAGTGAAGAGGAAGCACTGGGCGGGATCTCGCCCAGTTGGCGGAGCCGGGCCTGGGCGCGGGCGATGTCCAGGTAGAGGTCGATGACCTCCGCGGCTTCCAGTAGCGACAGGTTGCGACCGTTGAGGCGCCAGCCGGGGGACAGCAGGCGAACCCGTGGGCCGTCCCGGCATTCGCTGACGGCACGCGCGGCGAACGGATCGAGCGGGCGCGTGGATGGTGCCGGTAGCGCCTTGCCGTGCAGTTCGAGGACTATCGCGGAGAACCAGACCCCGTCCTCCAGGCGCAGGTCGGCGACCTCCAGCAGGTCCAGCGGCGCCGACAGGCTGCGGGCGCGCAGGCGCCCCTGGCCGAGGACGAGGAACGGCGCGCTCCTGGCGTTGCGCTGCAGGCAGGCCAGGCACATGAGGAGGGCGGCCGCCGCCAGCAGGCACAGCGCCGCCGCCTCATGGCCGGGACCGGGGTGGTCGCGCAAGGTCCAGGCGCCGCCGAGCAGCAGCAGGCCGAGCAGGGCGGACAGCGGCGCCGCGCCACGGGCGGCGCCGATGCTTATCCGGTTGGGGACGCTGGCGACGAAGCGCCGCAACTGCGTGGCTTCGTCGCCCCTTGTCCCGGCGGGGCAGGGCGTTTGCGCGCCCGGCGGGATCACCGGCTTTCCCCGTGGCCTGCATCGAGCAGGTGGTTGAGCCACTGCGTGTCGTCGGCGCTGACGATGCGCCTTGCCTGTCGCAGCAGATCGTCGTCGAGCGCCAGGGAAAGGTCCGCGATCCGCTGGAAGGTCGGCGGGTGACTGTCGAAGGGGTGTTCCAGGCGGCGAGCGCTGTCGTGTTCGTCCAGTTCCAGGGAGTTCCCGCGCAGATGGTCGGTCAGCGCATGCACCAGGTTGCGCGTCTGCGGGCTGGCCAGCAGGCGTTCGATCAGTCCTGCAAGGGCGCAGGTGCGTAGCAGCGCGATGGCGAAGACCCGCGCGCCGGCTACCCGCGCCCCGACCTTGTCGGCGGCCAGTTCCTGGCGGCGATTCCAGTGCAGGTAGGCGCGCTCGAAGCGATCGAGGAAGTACAGCGCGGCCCACAGGCCCGGCTTGCCGAGCAGGCCGACACGCCCATCCTCGGGGGCGGCGATGCGTTCGATGCGCAGGCGCACCTGCCGCTGCAGGAGCGACAGGGAGGCACCGTGGGCGGTGTCTCCGGCGGCGAAGTGGCCCAGTTCGTGGCCGATGATCGCGGCGCTTTCGGCCTCGCTCATGACCGAGGCATAGGTCAGCGGGATGTACAGGGTACGTCCCTCCAGCGGAATGCCGCGGGGTGCCAGCAGGACCTTGGCCTGGGTGACGAAGTAGCAGTGCTCGATGCCGGTGACGACATGGTCCGGTAGCGGCGCTCCGGCGCGGTCGGCGATCTGTCCCAGCCATTGCCAGAGGCCGGGCGCGGCGACCCGGTCGAGTTCGCGGCCGAGCAGGTGGAGCACCGGTTCCTCCAGCGGCAGCAGTTCGCCGCGCAGGCGCCGCAGCATGAGCAGGCCGCCGAGGAACAGCAGCCACAGCGGCAGTGAGAAGAGCAGGGCGACGAAGCCGTGGCTGTGCCAGTGGCTGTAGCTCCACAGCGCTTCGTAGAGCAACTGGCTGGCCAGGGCGGCGACCAGCAGGCCGGCGTGCAGCGGGACCAGTCGACCGAGGCGCCGCCAGGCCGGCGCGAGGTGGCCGAGCAGGTAGGCTTGCGAGCGCATCGAGCGGCGCCCGTCGTATTCCAGTCTCGCCAGCAAGGCGGCCGCGACCAGCGCCGACGCCAGCGCGCAGAGCTTGCCGATAGCGGCCAGCCAGCCGCGCAGAGCCAGCCAAGGATGGTCGCGGCGGATGGCCTCGGTGTCTTCGGCGAACTGGTGAAGATGACCTTCGACGCCATAGGCCGGACGGAACAGGTGACGGGGAATGGCGCCGGCGGCGTCCGGGTCGTTGCGCACCGAGGCGCTCCAGTCGCGCATGAACTGTTCGTCGCGCAGGGTCGAGTCGACCCGGAAGGCCTGCACGGCGGACCAGGCGTAGAGCGCCAGGGGAATCAGGAAGAGGAATGCGAGCAGCCTTACCCGCAGCGTATCGTGGCTCATCCGCGTTTATTTCTGCTCGAGGTAGTCGGTCAGGAATGCCTGGGGCTCGCCTGCGGACGACAGCGACTCGCTATAGGCGACCTGCCGCGTCTGCTGTTCGCCGGGCAGGTAGAGCTCGCCCCAGCCGTCGCGCACGATCAGGATCACATACTTGCTGCCGTTCAGTTCGGTGGAGTAGCGACTGTCCCTGGCGCTCTTTTCCACCTTTACCTTGTGGATCAGGCGGTCCCAGTCGTGGTCCAGACCTTCGACCTGCAACAGCGCTTCGCCGGCCGCCGCTTCGCCGATACGCAGGGTCCAGACCTTGAGCCCCTGCTGGCCCTGGTAGGCCACCACCTTGTCGGCGACTGGCGGCCGCGCCTCTTCGGCCTGCGCCGTGCAGGATCCCCACGCCAGTGCGCCCATCAGCAGTGCCGCAGTCCACTTTGCTATCATTCTCGCCCCCTTTGGCAACGCGATGTAAAAGGGGCGCATCTATTAATACAGGCGCGAGCCACGAACAACCGAGGCGGCCGCCGCTCACAGGAAAAGCGTCGTCGCCCACAGGTTCGGTTCGATCAGCGCACGGAACCATCCTGGAAAGCCGCTGCCTGAACCGGTTCAGATGGTTGCGTCCCACCGATACCTACGCCATGGAAAGCTGGAATCCCTACCACGACACGGAGCTCTATTTCGACGCTCCTTCACCCCTGAGCCAGTCGCAGATCCTCGACGCGCGCGAAATGCTCGGCAGCGCCACCGGTCACTACCAGGCGCGGACGGTGCGCCCGTCGATGCAGTATTTCGATTGCGACCTGAGCTTCACCGAGCCGCTGCGAACCCACAAGGTGCTGCCGGAAGGCCTGTGCATCGTGCAGATGTTCGACGGCCAGTGGCGGCACAGCGTCGACGGCGGCGAGCCTTATCTCTACAACCTGGGCGGTCCTTCGGTGCTCGGCACCGGCGAGCCGATGGAGGCCTTCGATATCCTGCCGGCGGGCAGCCGCGTGCGCCTGGGCGGGCTGCGGATCGCCGCCAGCTATCTGGAAGAGGAACTGGAAACCGGCGATGGCGCCCTGCGGCCGCTGGCGCGGCTGAAGGGCGACGGCGCGAGCTTTACCCAGTTGTCCCGTTGCGGCGCCATCACCGCCCTGTTCGAGCGCCTCTACCAGAATCCATACCGCGGCGCCCTCGGACGCCTGCACGAAGAGAGCCTGACCCTGGGCCTGCTGGTGGAGCTGGCCGCCTACCTGGGCGGCGCGGACCTTCGTCGCGCGCGCACCCCACGCGCCCAGCGCGACCTGGCCCATGAAGCGCGCCGCCTGCTGGAGGCGAACCTCGGTGAGCCGCCGGCCAGCCTCGAACTGGCGCGCCAACTGGGGGTCGGCGAAACCACCCTGCGGCGGATTTTCAAGAACGAGTTCGGTCGCTCGATGTTGCAGTACGTCCGCGACCGGCGTCTCGAGATCGGCCGGCAGATGGTCCGCGAGGGTCGCTGGCAGATCGCGCAGATAGCCTATCGCCTGGGTTACTCCAGTCCGGAAAACTTCACCCATGCCTACCGCGCGCGCTTCGGCCATCCGCCGGGGCGCGAGTGAGGCGGACGCGGTTCAGAGCGAACGCTGGTCGACCCGCGCGGAAAGCTGCTCGGCGCTTTCCTTGCGCTCCGAATAGCGGTCCACCAGGAAGTCCGTGCGCTCGCGCAGGAGCAGGGTGAACTTGAACAACTCCTCCATCACGTCGACCACCCGGTCGTAGTAGGGCGATGGCTTCATCCGGCCCGCTTCGTCGAACTCCAGGTAGGCCTTGGGAACCGAGGACTGGTTGGGGATGGTGAACATGCGCATCCAGCGACCCAGCACGCGCAACTGGTTGACCACGTTGAACGACTGCGAGCCGCCGCAGACCTGCATCACCGCCAGGGTCTTGCCCTGGGTCGGGCGCACCGCCCCGAGTGCCAGGGGAATCCAGTCGATCTGCGCCTTGAATACCGCGGACAGCGCACCGTGGCGCTCGGGCGAGCACCAGACCTGGCCTTCCGACCACTGCACCAGGTCGCGCAACTCGCGGACCTTGGGATGCTCCACCGGTGCATCATCGGGCAATGGCAGCCCGGAAGGGTCGAAAATCCGCGTTTCGGCACCGAAGCGTTCGAGCAGGCGTGCGGCCTCCAGCACCAGCAGGCGGCTGAAGGAGCGCTCGCGGGTCGAGCCGTAGAGCAGGAGGATGCGCGGCCTGTGCCCGGAGACGGGGGGCGGGTCGCCGAGCAGCGCGGGATCGAGGTTGGGTAGTTGTTCGGACATGCTTCCTCCGGTCAGAGCGAGCCGATGCGCTCCAGCTCACGCTTGAGCTGGTCGCGATCCAGGGTAGCGAAGGGCAGGCCGAGGAAGGCTCGGCAACGCTGTTCGATGCGTGCCAGGGTGGCGTGGAACGCCGCATCCCGCAGGGCTTCGTCGCCATCCAGGGCGGAGGGATCGGCCAGGCCCCAATGGGCCTTCAGCGCTGCGCCGAGATACAGCGGGCAGGCTTCCCCCGCGGCGGCGTCGCAAACGGTGATGACGATGTCCGGCGGTGCGCCTTCGAAGGCTTCGCTGCCCTTGCTGTACAGGCCGTGGGTGGCGATGCCGGCCTGTTCGAGGGTCGCCAGGCTGCGCGGATGCACCCGCCCGCTGGGCTGGCTGCCGGCGCTGCATGCCTCGAAACCCGGCGGGGCCAGGTGGTTGAACATGGCTTCGGAAAGAATGCTGCGGCAACTGTTGGCCGTGCACATGAACAGGACTCGCATGGGATGCTCCTGCCGCCGTCGCCGGCGGCCGTCAGATGGCCAGGCGCAGGGCCAGGGCCGAAAGGGTCGCCAGCAGGACCGGCAGGGTCAGCAGGGCGCCGACCCTGAAGTAGTAGCCCCAGGTGATGCGCATGCCTTTGCGCGCCAGCACGTGCAGCCAGAGGAGCGTCGCCAGGCTGCCGATAGGGGTGATCTTCGGACCCAGGTCGCAGCCGATGACGTTGGCGTAGATCATCGCTTCGCGCACCGCGCCGGCGGTGTCGCTGGCCTGGATCGACAGGGCGCCGAGCAGCACGCTGGGCATGTTGTTCATTACCGACGAGAGGGCGGCGGAAAGCAGTCCGGTACCCAGCGCGGCCGCCCATACGCCGTGCTCGGCCAGGCGGTTCAGGAGCTGCGCCAGGAGGTCGGTGAGACCGGCGTTCTTCAGGCCGTAGACCACCAGGTACATGCCCAGCGAGAAGACCACGATCTGCCAGGGCGCTTCGCGCAGCACCCGCCGGGTCGAGATCACCCGCCCGCGCCCGGCCACCGCCAGCAGCAGCGCCGCACAGGTCGCGGCCACCGCGCTGACGGGGACGCCCAGCGGCTCCAGGGCGAACAGCCCGGCGAGCAGGACCAGCAGCATCCAGCCACCGACGACGAAGGTCGCGCGGTCGCGGATCGCCGCCCGCGGCAGCTTCAATTGCTCCAGCGCATAGACCGGCGGCAGGTCGCGGCGGAAATAGAGGAACAGCACCAGCAGGGAGGACGCGACGCTCACCAGGTTTACCGGCAGCATGACCGCGGCGTACTCGCCGAAGCCGAGCCCGAAGTAGTCGGCCGAGACGATGTTCACCAGGTTCGAGACCACCAGCGGCAGGCTGGCGCTGTCGGCGATGAAGCCCGCCGCCATGACGAAGGCCAGGGTCGCCGCCGGGCTGAAGCGCAGGGCCAGCAGCATCGACATCACGATGGGCGTGAGGATCAGCGCCGCGCCGTCGTTGGCGAACAGCGCCGAGACCGCCGCGCCGAGCAGCACGCAGAAGGCGAACAGGCGCCGGCCGTCGCCGCCCGCCCAGCGCGCGACGTGCAGCGCGGCCCATTCGAAGAAGCCGGCCTCGTCCAGCAGCAGGCTGATGACGATCACCGCGATGAAGGTGGCGGTGGCATTCCAGACGATGTTCCAGACGGTCGGGATGTCGCCCGGCGCGACGCTGCCCAGCGCCAGGGCGAGCAGGGCGCCGATGCTGGCGCTCCAGCCGATGCCGAGGCCCCTGGGCTGCCAGATGACCAGGACCAGGGTGAACAGGAAGATGGCGAAGGCGATCAGCATGGGGCGGCTCGCGCTATTGGCAGCAGGCGGAGGCGCGCTGCGGGCGGCCGTCCATGTCGCGCAGGCGCGCTGCGTCGGCTTGCAGCCAGTCGCCGTTGGCCCGCAGGGTCACTTGCAGGACTTCGTGGATCCAGGCCGGCAGCGCAGGGTTCAGGCGGTAATACACCCACTGGCCCTGGCGACGGTCGAGGAGCAGCCCGGCACTGCGCAACTGGGCCAGGTGGCGGCTGATCTTCGGCTGGCTGTCGGCGAGGGCGCACATCAGTTCGCAGACGCACAGTTCGCCCTGGTCGACGATCAGCAGGGTGGCGCGAACACGCGTCTCGTCGGCCAGGCACTTGAACACTTCGGCGGGGCTGGGCATCGCTGGGCCTTCCTGGATATATGGAAAGCTGAATATACGGATATCCGTATGTATTGCAAGCGCCCCCGCTCCCGCCGGCTAGCGGCGGGCGGCCTGGACTTCCTCGCTCGGCGTGCGCCCGAAGTAGCGCTTGAACTCGCGGCTGAACTGCGAGGGACTCTCGTAGCCGACCTGGTTGGCGGCGGTACTGGCGTTCAGCCCGTCCTGCACCATCAGGCTCCAGGCCTTGTACAGGCGCACGCTCTTCAGGTACTGGAGGGGCGAGGTGAAGGTCATCGCCTTGAAGTTGTGGTGGAAGGTCGACACGCTCATGTTCGCCTCGCGAGCCAGGGTGTCGATGTCCAGCGCACTGGCGTAGTCGGTGTGGATGCGCCGCAGGGCCCTGGCCATGCGCCCGTAGCCGCTGTGCCGGCCGGCCACCGCACGCAGGGCGTTGCCCTGCTCGCTGCGCAGGGCGCGGAAGATGATCTCGCGGACCAGTTGCGGGCCGAGGATATGGCTGTCCAGCGGGCTCTGCAGGCAGCCCAGCAGGCGCATCACCGCATCGGCCATCCCCGCGTCCAGCGGTACCGAAGCCATCGGCGCGCTGGGTGCCAGCTCATTGTCGTCGTCGCTGCCGGGAGCCTCTTCCATCTGTAGCAGCAGTTCCTTCAAGGTGCCGATATCCACGTCGACGCTCACTCCCAGCAAGGGTTCGGCGGCGGAGGCGTGGGTTTCGCATTCGAACGGCAGGGGCACCGACATCACCAGGTAGCGTTCGGCGTCGTAGCGGTAGGTTTCGCCGCCGAGGAAACCGATCTTCTGGCCCTGGGCGAGGATGCAGATGCGCGGCTCATAGAACACCGGGCTGCGCGGATAGGCCTGTTCGGCGCGCATCAGGCGAACCCCGGGGATGCGGGTGGCGTCGAAACCCGGTTCGTCTTGCAGGGTGGCGATCAGCGACGCCATGTCGGTGGAAGTAGTGCTCATGCCTTGGCTGTTTCTCCAGGAGGGGAGGCAAACGTAGCAACCCCGTGCGCGCCTGGGCAGTGGCGGCACGCAACATCGGCACGAATGGGCAAGGCTTCGACAGGAATGGACATTCTGCGGCGGCGCCCATCCGGCGAACAATTGCCCCCCGAACGGACCGCCGCCAGCAAGCCGTCGCGGCCCGCCATCCTGCGAAGAGGACACACCGATGACCCTACAGATCCGCGGCTACGCCGCCCAGTCCGCCAGCACCCCGCTGACCGCCCATCGCTTCGAACGCCGCGCGCCGCGCGCCGACGACCTGGTGATCGACATCCTCTACTGCGGCGTCTGCCACTCGGACCTCCATCAGGCGCGCAACGAATGGCACAACAGCCTGTACCCGCTGGTGCCGGGCCACGAGATCATCGGCCGGGTCGCCAGCGTCGGCGAGGCGGTGAGCGGTTTCGCGGTCGGCGAACTGGTCGGCGTCGGCTGCATGGTCGACTCCTGCCGGCACTGCGCCGCCTGCTCCGAGGGCCTGGAGCAGTATTGCGCGGAATACCCGACCCTGACCTACAACGGCCGCGACCGCCACGACGGCCTGCCGACCTTCGGCGGCTACTCGGAGCGCATCGTGGTCTCGGCCAGGTTCGTCCTGCGCATTCCCCAGGGGCTCGATCCGAAGGCGGCGGCGCCGCTGCTGTGCGCCGGGATCACGTCCTACTCGCCACTGCGTCACTGGAAGGTCGGTCCCGGCAGCCGGGTGGCGGTGGTCGGCCTGGGCGGCCTCGGTCACATGGGCCTGAAGTTCGCCAGGGCGCTCGGTGCCGAGGTGGCCCTGTTCACCCGCTCGCCGGGCAAGGAAGAGGAAGCGCGGCGGCTCGGCGCCGACCAGGTGATCCTTTCCACCGACCCACAGCGGATGGCCGCCGTCGCCGGACGCTTCGACCTGATCCTGGACACCGTGCCGCACCAGCACGACCTCAATCCCTATCTGGCGACCCTCAAGCGCGACGGCACCCTCGTACTGGTCGGCCTGCTCGAGCCGCTGGAGCCGGCGGTGCACGGTGCGCAACTGGTGATGGGACGCCGCTCGATCGCCGGCTCGGCCATCGGCGGCATCGCCGAGACCCAGGAAATGCTGGATTTCTGCGCGGCCCACGGGATCGCCTGCGACATCGAGATGATCGAGATCCAGCAGATCAACCAGGCCTACGAGCGGATGCTGGCCAGCGACGTGAAGTATCGCTTCGTGATCGACATGGCCTCCCTGCAGAAGTCCTTCTGAGACGGGCCGTCGGCGCCGGCGGGCTCAGCAGCCCTCGGCGTCGACCAGGAAGGTCTCGAAACGCACGCTTTTCGCCCCCAGCCGCCAGACGCCCGCGCTCAGCGGGCCTTGCGCGTCCTCCCGGGCCTGCCAGGCGCGTTCGCAGTCCTCGCGTGAACGCCAGCAGGTGTAGTTCAGCACGTGCTGGCCGTCCTCGCTGGGGTGCAGGCTGGCGGACAGGTAGCCCGGGCAGTTCCTGAAGCAGCGTTCCAGGCGTTGCAGGTGCGCGTTCTGTTCCAGCGCCAGCGACAACTGGCTGGCGGGTTCCACCTCGATATCGATGAGTTGCGCGTAGCACGGCGACCGCTCGCTAGCGGCCGGGCACTGATCGTCGGTGCAGCAGTAGGAGGAGGGGATGAGCATGGCGGGTTACTCCGGGTGACTTGTGTCGAGGGCCGGCCCAGGGTAAAACCTCAAGCAAACTTGAGGTCAAGCCAATCATGAAGAATTCCTGCGCATCTCGTGAACTGAGCGTCGGCGAACTGGCCAGGCGTGCCGGCGTGGCGGTCTCCGCCCTGCATTTCTACGAAACCAAGGGGCTGATCAGCAGCCAGCGCAACGCCGGCAACCAGCGGCGCTTCAGTCGCGAGACGCTACGCCGGGTGGTGGTGATCAAGGTCGCCCAGCGGGTCGGCATTCCCCTCGCGGAGATCGCTCGCGCCCTGCAGACCCTGCCGGCGGGGCGCAGCCCTAGCGCGGCGGACTGGGCGCGCCTGTCGGCGCAGTGGAAGGAGGATCTCACCGAGCGCATCGACAAGCTGCTGCTGTTGCGCGACCAACTGGACGGCTGCATCGGTTGCGGCTGCCTGTCGCTCCAGGCCTGCCCGTTGCGCAACCCCGGCGACCAGCTTTCCGCCGAGGGGCCGGGAGCGCACTGGCTGGACGCCGAGGGCCGCGAGCACGACGGCTAGGCAGCGGTCAGCCGTGGTGCTGGCGGTCGGCGACGGCCGGGCTGTCCTGCAGGTTGTCCGGCGGGATCGCCAGGGCGCGTAGCGATCCGGCCATGATGTCGCTGAAGGTGGGCGCCGAGACCAGGCCGCCGAAGTAGCCGATCCTGGTCGGCGAATCGATCATCACCGCCAGCACCAGTTGCGGGTCGGACGCCGGCGCCATGCCGACGAACAGCGAACGGTAGGACTTGTCCGCGTAGCCCCGGCCCGAGGCCTTGCGCGCGGTGCCGCTCTTGCCCGCCACGTGGTAGCCCGGCACGCGGGCGCGGACCACGCCCTTCGGGTCTTCCACCACGGTTTGCAGCATCGCCCGGATGCGCCGTGCGATCTGCGGGTCCATCGCCTGGCGCACCTGGTTCTGCGGGTTGTCGCGGAGCAGGCTGAGCGGCACCAGCTTGCCGTCGTTGGCGAACACCGAGTAGGCCTGGGCCAGCTCGGCGGTGTTCACCGCCAGGCTGTAGCCGAACGACATGCTGGCGGTGGCGATGTTCGACCATTTCTCGTGGAACGGCAGGTAGCCCGGGTTCTCGCCGGGGAAGCCCAGCGACAGCGGCGCGCCGAAACCGACCCGGCCGAGCTGTTCGAGGATCGGCTTGGGTCCGATCTGCAGGGCGACCTTGCTCATGCCGATGTTCGAGGAGTTGATCAGCACCCCGGTCATGGTCAGTACGTCGCGCCGGGCGACGTCGTGGATGGTGTGCCCGTCGATGGTCATCCAGCCCGGTGCCACGCTGACTTGACTGTTCTCGTCGAACTTGCCGGAGGCCAGCGCCGCCGACATGCTGAACGGCTTGATCACCGAGCCCGGCTCGAAGGTATCGGTGAGGGTGCGGTTGCGCATGAAGGCCGGGGCGAAGCTGGCGCGGTTGTTCGGGTTGTAGGAGGGGAAGTTGGCCATCGCCAGGATCTGCCCGCTCTTCGGGTTCACCAGGACCGCCGAGCCGGAGTGCGCGCCGAACTTGAGCACGGCCTTTTCCAGCGCCTTGTAGGCGATGAACTGTAGTCGCAGGTCGATGCTCAGGGCCACGTCCTGGCTGGCCTTGGGCGTCTTCAGCACCTTGATGCTGTTGACCAGCGAGCCGCGCGGGTTGATCGCCACCTCGCGTACCCCGTCCTTGCCGCTCAGCCAGTCGTTGAAGCCCAGTTCGGTGCCTTCCTGGCCGCGGCCGTCGATGTTGACCAGGCCGATCAACTGCGCGGTCAGCTCGGAACTGGGGTAGAAACGCTTGTATTCCTTGATCTGGTGTACCCCCGTTATGCCCAGGGCCATCACCTCGCTGGCCTCGATCGGCGACAGGCCGCGCTCGAGGTAGAGAAAGCGCTTGTTCGGGTTGGCCTGGAGCTGGGCCAGCAGCGCCGCCGCGGGGCGGTGCAGGGCGCCGGCCAGGCGCGGCACCTCGTCGAGGTGGGCGGCCATTTCCCTGGGGTTGCACCAGATCGACGCGACTTCGGTGGATACCGCCAGCGGCTCGCCGTTGCGGTCGGTGATCATGCCGCGGGTGACCGGGATCGGCAGGTCGCGGATCGAGCGAAGGTCGCCCTGGTCGGCGAGGAATTCGTGGTCGTGGACCTGGAGATAGACCAACCGTCCGGAGACGGCCAGGGAGGCGAGGACGAACAGGGTGACGACAAGGATGAAGCGGTAGTTTCGGCGTTGACTGCTCATGCAAGGGCACACTGGGGAAGAGGGAGAGCGGAAGCCCGTCCGGGGCAGTGCTGAAACATCCTGTTGCAGTTGGCAACTGTACCGTCACCCGCCACCCGCCGGTCAAGCCCTTTGCCGCCGTCTAGAGCACCAGGCGCATCGCGCAGCGGCTGTCGGCGGCGAAGCCGATCTCCTGCTCGTGGCCGAGGATCGCGCGCAAGCGCTCGCCGGCTTCCTGCCAGGTCAGCCGCTGGAAGCCCAGGCGTGCGTAGAACGGCGCGTTCCAGGGCACGTCGCAGAAGGTCGTCAGGGTCAGCGCCCGGCAGTGGCTGGCGTGGGCGTAGGTCACCGCGCGCTCCAGCAGGCGGCGGCCCAGGCCCTGTTGCTGGTGGGCCTGGGCGATGGACAACTCGGCGATGTGCAACTCGTCGGCGCAGCGTTCGGCGGCGAGGAAACCGACCGGCTGGCCATCGGCGTCTTCCGCCAGCCAGTGGCTGCCGCGCTCGATCAGGCGGCGATGGAAGTCCACCCCGGCGACCCCGGCGTCGGCGATCCAGGCCAGCTCGGGCAGCAGGCGGAAGCTTTCCCCGGCTGAGCGCTCGATGGCCGGGAGCAGCGCGGCGTCCTCGTCGCGGCTGGTTCTGATGCGGTAGTCCATTGGCTTTTCACTCCATGAGCAGGCCGTCGAGCAGCACGTCCAGGGCCTGGCAGGCCCTGGCCAGGCTCTCCGGCGGGTGTTCGGCGTTGGCGATACGCAGGGCGGCGTCCACCAGCGCGCCGTTGAGCAGCCAGGCCAGGGCCTCGGCGTCGGTGCGGCGGACCCGCCCGCTGTCCATCAGTTCGCGCAGTTGCCCGGTCATCGAGCTTAGGCAGCGCAGTTGGCTGGCCTCACTGCTGGGGCTGCCGAGGATGGCCGGGGCATCGCGCAGGACGATGCGCTGGATTTCCGCTTCCAGGGCCATTTCCAGGTAGGCCCGGTTGTAGGCACGGAAGCCGCTCCAGAGGTCCTCGCCGGCAGCCAGGATGGCGCCGAGGCGAAGATTCATCTCGTCGTCGATCTGCTGCACCACCGCGGCCAGCAGGCCTTTCTTGTCGCCGAAGTGGTGATACAGCGCGCCGCGGGTGAGGCCGGCGCTGGCGGTCAGTTCGTCCATCGAGGCGCCGGCGTAGCCGTTGTCGGCGAACGCTCGGCGCGCGGCGTCGATCAGCTTGGCGCGGGTTTCCTCGATCATCTCGGCGCGAGGCTTGCGGGCCATGCGAGGTCTCCGGGTGGCGAAGGGGCTTCAGGATAATTGACATACGCTGCGTATGTCTCCATGATTTTTGACATACGCAGCGTATGTTAATTTCGTCTTCTCCCGTCGTCGCCGGTTCCGCTGGAGCCGGCCAGCCGAGGCTTTCCATGAGCAACCCCTATCTCGAACTGTTCGCCGCGCCCGGCGCCAAGGGCTTTTCAGCCGCCGGCCTGCTGGCGCGGATGCCCCTGTCGATGACCGGCCTGGGCATCGTCACCATGCTTTCCCAGGTGCATGCCGACTACTGGCTGGCCGGTACCGTGGCGGCCACCTTCGTGTTCTGCAATGCCTTGCTCGCGCCGCAGGTATCGCGCCTGGTGGACCGCTTCGGCCAGGGCCGGGTGCTGCTCCCGGCCGCGCTGGCCAGCGCCCTGGCGATGAGCGCGCTGTTGCTGTGTACGCACTATCGAGCGCCGAATGCCTGGCTCTACCTGTTCGCCTTGCTCGCCGGGGCGATGCCGAGCATGCCGGCCATGGTACGGGCGCGCTGGACCGAGCTGTACCGGGGCTCGCCGAAGCTGCACACGGCGTTTTCCTTCGAATCGGTGATGGACGAGGTGTGCTACATCATCGGGCCGGTGCTGGCGGTGAGCCTCAGCGTCGGCTGGTTCGCCGAGGCGGGGCCGCTGCTGGCGACGCTGTTCCTGGTCGCCGGGGTGAGCCTGTTCAGCCTGCAACGCGGCACCGAACCGCCGCTGCATGCCCATCCGCGGCGCCGCGCCGGCAGCGCGCTGGCCTATCCGGCGGTACGCGTGCTGGCGCTGGTGCTGGCCGCCATCGGGGTGATCTTCGGCGCGGTGGAAGTGGTCAGCGTGGCCTTCGCCGAGGCGCACGGCAACAAGGCTGCGGCAAGCCTGGTGTTGTCGGTCTATGCCGTCGGCTCATGTCTCGCGGGATTGCTGTTCGGGCTGCTGCGCTGGCGCCTGGCGCTTTCCCGGCAACTGCTCTGCATGGTTACGCTGATGGCCCTGAGCCTGATGCCGCTGCTAGGGGTGGAGAGCATCCTTGCGCTTGCCCTGACCGTGCTGGTGGCCGGCTTCAGCGTGGCGCCGACGATGATCCTGGCCATGGGCCTGGTCGAGCGCGCGGTGGACCCGGCGCGCCTCACCGAAGGCCTGACCTGGGCCATCACCGGGCTGGGCATCGGCATGGCCTTGGGCTCGGCGCTGGCCGGTTGGGTGGTGGAGGGCTACGGCGCCGCCAGCGGTTTCCTCGTCGCGGTCGGCGCCGGCTGGCTGGCCTGGCTGCTGGCCCTGGCCTGCTTCCGGGTGCTGGCTCAGGACGAGGCCGGAGACTGCGCGGTGTCCGGCTGAGCCGGGAAGGCGTATTCGCGTTCGACCCGGGCGATCCGCGCGCTGAAACCGGCGTACCAGTCGCGCCGGCCGCGCGCCTGGGCGTCGCGGTGCTCCGCGTGGCGGCTCCAGGCACGGATCGCCGCCTCGCTGTCCCAGTAGGAGACGGTGATGCCGAAACCGTCGGCGCCGCGGACCGACTCCACGCCGAGATGGCCCGGCTGGCGGCTGGCCAGTTCCAGCATGCGCTCGGCCGCTTCGGCGTAGCCGTCGTCGACGGCGCTGCGATGGGAGCTGAAGATCACTGCGTAATAAGGTGTCGGGCCGCGCCGGGGGTGGTCGCGGCGCTGCGTCCGGCACGCCTCGACGAATGCCTTCGGCAGTGGCGGCAGGACGCCGGCCAGGGCTGCCCGCTCGGGTTGGAACAGGGTGGCGACGAAGAACGGATGCTGTTCCAGCTCCACCGCGCGGATCGCTCCGTCGGCGCTCCAGGCGCTGGCCCGCAGTGCGCCGCCGGTAAGTTCCGCGGCGAAGCGCGGGGCGATTGCGTAGCGGCAATGGTAGTCCGCCTCGATCCAGTCGGCGGCATACGCCAGGGCCAGGCGCGAGCCGCGCAGCAGGCGGACTTCCTCGCGGGCTTCGAGCAGAGCGCAGGGCAGGGCGGCGATCACCGCCTGGTCGCTGTGCGGATGCTCCTCACCATGGGTCGCCGCCTGCCAGCCGAGGGCGTTGCGGGCGAACTCGAGGATCGTGTGCTGGAAGCCGGCGCAGGTACCGAGGAACGGCCGGCGCCGGCCCCGGGCATGGGCGATCAGGCGCAGCACCGCGTCGGCGTCGCGATAGGGGCTGCCCGGCACGCACCAGAACCCGTCATAGCGCTCCAGCGCCGGCTCGGCGGGCAGGCGGTCGCTGGCCAGCCAGTCGAATGCGATCTCCAGGCCGAGTGCCTCGCCGGCCAGGCGCAGGGCCAGGGGAATCGCCCGGTGGGCGGTGATGTGCGGGTCGTGGTCGCCGACCAGGGCAATGCGCAGCGGCGCCGCGGGAGGGGTGGACATCCGTTTTCGCTCCAGTTTCGCCACGCCGGTTGGCGGGCCCTGGCGCTCACTCTATAGTTGCGTTTCCGCACTCGATATCGGCGCCAATGCAAAAGATGAATGCACCGCTGCAATATCGCCTGGACCATGCCGATCTTGCCCTGGTCCTCGCCCTGGTTCGCGGCGGCAGCCTGGCGCGGGCCGCAGAGTTGCTCAGGGTCGATGTGTCGACGGTCTTCCGGGCCATCCGCCGGCTGGAGAAGAACCTCGGCAAGGCATTGTTCGACAAGAGCCGCAGCGGCTACCTGGCGAACCAGACCGCCCGCCGTCTGGCGCAGCAGGCGGAACTGGCGGAGCAGGCGCTGGAGGCGGCGCGCATCGGCCTCGAACTGGAGCGCGAGGTGCTCAGCGGTACCGTGCGCATGACCTGCTCCGACGCCGTCCTGCATGGCCTGCTGCTGCCGGCGCTGGCGCGCTTCATGCCTGGCTATCCGGCCCTGCAACTGGAGCTGGCGACCTCCAACGACTTTGCCAACCTCAGCCGGCGCGACGCCGACATCGCCCTGCGCATGACCCGCACGCCGCCGGAACACCTGGTCGGGCGCAACCTCGGCGAGGTGCGCTACGTGCTCTGCGCCAGCGAACGCTACCTGGAGGGCCGCGACGCGACGGAGCCCGCCATGCTGCACTGGATCGCCCCGGACGATTTTCTTCCCGACCACCCGAGCGTGGTCTGGCGTCGTCGACACTATCCCGGGGTGCTGCCGGCCTACCGCTGCAACGGCGTGCTGGCGGTCGCCGAGATGGCCCGCGCCGGCCTCGGCCTGGCGGCGATCCCTGCCTACCTGCTACGCGACGGCGACGGCCTGCGGGTACTGGACGCCGACCTCGAGGGCTGCTCCAGCGCCCTGTGGCTACTGACCCGTCCGGACTGCCGGGCGTTGCGCTCGGTGGTCGCGTTGTTCGACGAGCTGGGGCGGCATGTGCGATTGGGAGATGAGTGAAGGGGTGGCCGTGCCTGGTATGGCAACCCTCTCCCGCGAGCGGGAGAGGGGCTGGAATGGCAGGCCTGGCGCTCAGCCGCGATCCGCCGCGGCCGGTCCCGGCGGCGGAATGTCGCCCACCGCCGCCGCGCCGGTGTCCTTGCGCAGGCGCCTGACCTCGTCGACGCTGACGCTTGGCGCCTGGTTGCCCCAGCTGGTGCGGATGAAGTTGACCACGTCGGCGATCTCCTGGTCGTTCATCCGCCAGCCGAACGGCGGCATGGTGAAGCTCGACGGTGCCTGGTGGGTGGCCGGCAGGGTGCCGCCCTTGAGCACGATGTGCACCAGGGAGGTCGGGTCGCTGCCGGTCACTACCGGGTTGCCGGCCAGGGCCGGGAAGACCCGCGCATAGCCCTTGCCGTCGGTGCGGTGGCAGGCCCCGCAGTTGTCGACGTAGAGCGCCGCGCCGGTCTTGCTGTCATCGCCGTGGAACAGTGCCTGGGCCACGCTCTCGTCGTAGACGTGCGGCTGGTCGGCGGGGTCCGCCGGCGGCAGCGACTTGAGGTAGCGGGCGATGGCGGTGAGGTCGGCGTCGGTCATGTACTGCATGCTGTGCACCACCACGTCGGACATGCCGCCGAACACCGCGCTGCGCTCGCTGCGGCCGGTACGCAGGAAGCTGACCAGGTCGGCTTCGCTCCAGCTGCCCAGTCCGGTCCGGTGGTCGCCGCGCAGGCTCTTGGCGATCCAGTTCTCCAGCGGCGCGCTGCCGGACAGGTAGGCCGCGCCATCGCTCGCCGCCAGGGCCTTCTCCTGCATGCCCAGCCCACGCGGGGTATGGCAGGCGCCACAGTGGCCAAGGCCTTCGACCAGGTAGGCGCCGCGCGCCAGCACCGGGTCCTGCCCGGCGGCGGCCTGGAAGTCCTTCACCTCGGGAGCGAAGGTCCAGCGCCAGAATGCCAGCGGCCAGCGCATCGACAGCGGCCAAGGGATGTCGCTGGCCTTGTTGGGCTGCTCCACCGGCTCCACGCCATGCATGAAGTAGGCGTAGAGGGCGCGCATGTCCGCTTCGCTGACTCGCGCGTAGGACGGGTAGGGCATCGCCGGGTAGAGCGTGTCGCCGGACCTGGCCACGCCGTGGCGCACGGCACGGTCGAAGTCCTCGAAGCTGTAGTCGCCGATGCCGGTCTTGCGGTCCGGGGTGATGTTGGTCGAGTACACCGCGCCGATCGGCGTTTCCATCGGCAGGCCCCCGGCGAACGGCTTGCCGTCCCTGGCGGTGTGGCAGGCCACGCAATCGCCGGCGCGGGCCAGGTATTCACCCTGCCTGACCAGGGCCGGGTCCGGCGCTGCGGCGGCCTGGGCGATGCCGCAGGCGAGGGCGGAGAGGGCGAGGAAGGCTGTCGGTTTCATCGTTGCGCTCCTCATGCCTGCACCAGCGGACCGGGGTTCTTCAGGTATTGCTCGCGGATCGCCTTGGCCGACCAGTAGGCCAGCGCCGCCACCAGCCCAGTGGGGTTGTAGCCGGTGCCCTGGGGGAAGGCCGAGGCGCCCATGACGAAGACGTTGTGCACGTCCCAGCTCTGCAGGTAGCGGTTGAGCACGCTGGTCTTCGGATCGCTGCCCATGATCGCCCCGCCGAGCAGGTGGGTGGTCTGGTAGACCCGTGTATTGAAGTGGTCGCCGAAGTTCTTGACGCTCACCGAGATGGCCTTCGGGTTCATCGCTTCGGCGATCTTGCGCATGTGCTCGGTGACGTAGCGGCTCATGCGGATCTCGTTGTCCTTCCAGTCGAAGGTCATGCGCAGCAGTGGCTGGCCGTAGGCGTCCTTGTAGGTCGGGTCGAGGTCGAGGTAGTTGTCGCGGTAGGTCATGTTGCTGCCGTGGGCGTCCATCGACACGGTGTGCGTGTAGGCGTCCTTGACCGCCTGTTTCCAGCCGCTACCCCAGCTCGGCGTGCCGGGCGGCACGGCGAGGCCGCCGATCGGCTTGGAGCCGGCCTGGTTGACCCACATCGGCGAGCCGCCGACGAAGCCCAGCGGTCCGTGGTCGAAGTTGTCGGCGTTGAAGTCGTCCACCGCCACGCCGCCACCGCCGGTGCCGACGAAGGGGTTGGTATGCACGTCCTTGTCGAAGAACGCCTTGATGGTGGCCATGTTCTGGTAGGCGAAGTTCTTTCCCACCACGCCCTCGCCGGTGCGCGGGTCGTAGGGCTTGCCGATGCCGGAGAGCAGCAGCAGGCGCACGTTGTGGAACTGGAAGGCGCTGATGATCACCAGCTTCGCCGGCTGCACGATCTCGCGCCCCTGGGCGTCGACGTAGGTCACGCCGGTGGCCTGCCTGCCGTCGCTGTCGAGGTTGACCTTGAGCACGTTGCAGTTGGCGCGCAGTTCGAACAGCGGGGTCTGGCGCAGCGCCGGCAGGATGTTCAGGTTCGGCGAGGCCTTGGAATACATGTAGCAGGCGTAGCCGCTGCAGAAGCCGCAGAAGTTGCACGGCCCCATCTGCACCCCGTAGGGGTTGGTCCAGGGCCCCGAAGCGTTGGCCGCCGGCAGGTCGTAGGGGTGTAGGCCGAGTTCCTCGGCGGCCTTGCGGAACAGTTGCGCGGAGTACACCTGGCGCAGCGCCGGCAGCGGGAAGTCGTCCGAGCGGTCGGCGGCGAACGGATTGCCCTTGCCGACCACCTGGCCCTTGACCGTATGCGCGGTGCCGGAGGTGCCGAAGACCTTCTCGGCGAAATCGAAGTGCGGCTCCAGCTCTTCGTAGCTGACCCCGTAGTCCTGGATGGTCATGCCTTCGGGGATGAATTTCTTGCCGTAGCGTTCCTCGTAATGGCTGCGCAGGCGCAGTTCCTCGGGCATGATCCGGAAATGCACGCCGGACCAGTGCAGGCCGGCGCCACCGACGCCGTCGCCGGGAAGGAAGGCGGAGAGCTGACGGTAGGGCAGCGCGGTGTCGTTGATCCCGTGGCGGATGCTCACGGTGCTCTTGGAGAGATTCTGGAACAGCTTGCCGCGTGTGTTGTAGGTCAGCTCGTCGAGGGTGTTCGGGTAGGCGCCGTCGGGATAGGTATCGCGGTTCTCGCCGCGCTCCAGCGCCACCACGTTGAGCCCGGCCTCGGTCAGCTCCTTGGCCAGGATCGCTCCGGTCCAGCCGAAGCCGACCACCACCGCGTCCACCGGTTTGAGTGTCGTCGCCATGTTCAACCCCTCTCGCCGGAAATCGCCACCGGCGGGAAGGGATACTTCTCGCCGCGGTCGGCCCAGTCCATGAAGTCGGCGCGGGCGCCGGGGAAACCGACCAGCTTCCAGCCCACCAGGCCGCGATTGCCGCCGTGCTGCGGATCGGAGAAGAAGCCTTCGTGGGTGTTTTGCAGCAACTGGCCGAAGAGCAGCTTGGCCGGCAGGTCCTGCAGGTCGATCTGGCCGGCTTCCAGGCGTTGCAGGATGTCGTCCTGCGCCGACGGCTCCAGCTCGGCGAACGGCTTGCCCTGGTTGGCCTTGCTCCAGCGTTCCAGGGCGGCGATGCCGACCCGGTAGATGTCGCGTGGCACCAGCTTCAACTGATGGCCGAACTCCGGCGCGGCGTCGGTGACGAACGGCCCCTGCATGTACCAGAGTGCGCCGTGCCCGTAGGGGGTTTCCATCTGTCGGTCGATGAACTCCGGCACCCCGGCCTCGATGGCGCCGGGGCCGTTGTCGTCGCTGGGGATCAGTCGCGCCACCGCGGTGTTGACGAAAGCCCATTCGGTGTTGGTGAAGAAGCGAGGCTGGTAGCGTTCGCGGGGTTTGTCCTGCTCGGCGGCGGGCGTCTGCATGGCATGGCCGACGCCATAGCCGGCCAGGGTCACCGCCGGGATCACGGTCAGGGTCTTGCGCAGGAAGTCGCGGCGGCCGTTGACGGCCTTGTCATCGGGCATGGTGGGGTCCTCTCTGGATCATCACGGTTTCGTCTTTCTGATAATGATTAGCAGGCTAATTATAAGTTCATGTGTCACGTTGAAAAAACGTTTCAGCAAGGATTCAGGCAGGCCAATACCGGCAAGTGAAGCAGAACGGCGCGCCGGGCGTCGGCCCGGCGCGGCCTTCAGGCGCCTCGCCGTCGCGCCCAGGCCGAAGGATTGACCAGGTTCAGCGGCCGCTCGCCGGCGAGGGCGGCCAGCAGGTTGTCTACCGCGCAGCGGGCCATGGCTTCGCGGGTTTCCTCGGTGGCCGAGCCGATGTGCGGAGTGGCCACCACGTTCGGCAGGCGCAGCAGCGGCGAGTCGGGAGACAGCGGCTCGCGCTCGAACACGTCGAGGCCGGCGGCGCGGATCCGCCGCTGGGCCAGGGCCTCGATCAGGGCCGCCTCGTCGACCACCCGGCCACGGGAGATGTTGATGAAGATCGCCTGCGGGCGCATCCGGGCGAACTGCTCGGCACCGATCAGGCCTTCGGTGGCGGCGGTCAGCGGCAGGGTCAGGCAGACGAAGTCGGATTCCTCGAGCAGCGCGTCGAGGGGGCGGTAGCTCGCTGCGTAGCGTTCTTCGACGTGGGGCTTCGGGCTATGGCTGTGGTACAGCACGCGCATGCCGAAGCCGTGGTGCCCGCGCCGGGCCAGGGCCTCGCCGATGCGGCCCATGCCGACGATACCGAGGGTCTTGCCATGCACGTCGGTACCGAACTGGGCGGCGCCGACGCTCTTCTTCCATTCCCCGGCGCGCACCCAGCCGGCCAGTTCCACTACCCGCCGGGCTGTCGCCAGGATCAGCGCGAAGCCGGTGTCGGCGGTGGTCTCGGTGAGCACGTCGGGGGTATTGCTGAGGAGGATGCCGCGGCGGTCGAGGTAGTCGATGTCATAGTTGTCGACGCCCACCGAGACGCTGGCGATGGCTTCCAGTCGCGGTGCCAGGTCGAGCAGTCCGGCGTCCAGGCGCAGGCTGGCGCCGAGCAGGCCGTGGGCCTCGGGCAGGGCGTCGCGCAGGCGGGCCAGGTCGTCGCGGCCGGGCTCCTCGACCAGGAGCACCTCGACCCGTTCGCGCAGGCGTTCCATCAGGGGCGCGGAGAGACGTTTGTAGAGAACCACTTTCTTCATCGGATGCTCCGGAGTCGGTCAGGGGTGGGCCGGCGCCGCCCGCCGCGAGGCGTGCGCGCGAGCGGCATCGGGCTCGCGCTTGTCGGCGTGCGGGTTGAGGAACACGGTGAGCAGCACCGACAGCAGCAGCGCTCCGCTCATGAACAGATAGGAAGCCCCGGGCCCGCCGGTGATGCCGTTCAGGTAGCCGACCAGCCAGGAGCCGGAGAACGAGCCCAGCGCGCCCATGCTGTTGATCAGCGCCATGGCGCCGCCGGCGACGTTGGCCGGGAGGACTTCCGGGACGATGGCGAAGAACGGTCCGTAGGGCGCGTACATGCAGGCCCCGGCCAGCACCAGCAGGGCGTAGGACAGCCAGAAGTGCTCGCTGCCGAGGGCGTAGGAACCGTAGAAGGCGATGGACGCGATGAGCAGCGGCGGCCAGACGAAACGCTTGCGTTTCTGCAACCGGTCCGAGGCCCAGGACACCCCGAGCATGGCGATCACCGCCGCCAGGTAGGGCAGCGCCGACAGCCAGCCGGCTTCTATGATGTCGATGTTGGCGCCGTGCTTGAGGATCGACGGCAGCCAGAGGACGAAGCCATAGACGCCGATGCTCCAACAGAAGTACTGCAGCGAGAGGACGATGACCTTTGGCGAACGGAACGCCTCGCGGTAGTTCTTCACTGGCTTGATGCCCTGCTGCTCGGCGGCCAAGGCGTCTTCCAGGTCGCGTTTTTCCGAGCCGCTCAGCCAGGCGGCCTGGCGCGGGCGGTCATCCACCAGGCGCCACCAGATGAAGGCCCAGATCACCGCCGGCAGGCCTTCGATGATGAACATCCAGCGCCAGCTGAAATGCTCCACCAGGTAGCCGGAGACCACCGACATCCAGAGGATGGTCACCGGGTTGCCGAGGATCAGGAAGGTGTTCGCCCGCGAGCGCTCGGCGCGGGTGAACCAGTGGCAGAGGTAGACCAGCATCGCTGGCATCACCGCCGCCTCGACCACGCCGAGGAGGAAGCGGATGCCGATCAGCAGATAGACGTTGGCGACCATCCCGGTCAGGGTGGCCAGTCCGCCCCAGAGGATCAGGCTGACGAAGATCAGCTTCTTGACGCTGCGCTTTTCCGCGTAGATCGCCCCCGGCACCTGGAAGAAGAAGTAACCGAGGAAGAACAGCGCGCCCAGCAGCGAGGACAGCCCGGGAGTGATCCGCAGGTCGTCGGCCATCCCGGAGGCGGCGGCGAAGCCGTAGTTGGCGCGGTCCAGGTAGGCCAGGCTGTAGGTGACGAAAACGATCGGCATGATGTACCACCAGCGGCTGCTGGCGAGGCGAGGCATGGTCATGGTCGGGTATCTCCTGAGCTTGTCTTGTTCTTGTCGCAACAGGTGCCGCGTGGGCGGCGGGTTCAGGCGCTCCTGCGGCGCTCGCGGTCGAGCAGTTGGCTGCGTTTCGGCAGCCCCTCCATGTCGCCGCGGACCTGTACCGCGCGGCTGCCGATCCAGTTGCCGCGCGCCACCGCGTCGGGCAGCGGCAGGCCTTCCAGCAGCGCGCTGACCACCCCGACCGCGAAGCCGTCGCCGGCGCCCACGGTGTCCACCACGGTCGCCACCGGCACGCCGGGGACCAGCCCTTCGCCGTGGGCATCGCGATAGTAGGCGCCGCTCGGGCCGAGCTTGATCGCCACCGCGTCGACGCCCATGTCCAGGTAGAACGCGGCGATATCCGCGGGTTCCTGCCAGCCGCTGAGCAGGCGGCCTTCCTCCAGGCCCGGCAGGACCCAGTGGGCATGCGCGGCGAGGGCGTTGATCTCGGCGATCATGCGGCGCTCGCTGGGCCACAGCGAGGGCCGCAGGTTGGGGTCGAAGGACAGGCTGGCGCCCTTGCCGCGCATGCGCCGCATCAGTTCGTGGGACAGTTCGCAGGCACTCGCCGAGAGTGCCGGCGGAATGCCGGTGGCGTGCAGGTGGCGGGCGCCGAGCATTTCTTCGTGGATATGGGCGAGGCCCAGCCGGCTGGCCGCCGAGCCGCGGCGGAAGTACTCGACCCGCGGGTCGGCACCATCGACCTCGCGGGACTTCATCTGGAACCCGGTGGGCGCTTGCGCGTCGACCTCGACGAAGCGGCAGTCGAGGCCCTCGCGGGTCAGGCTGTCGAGTACGAAGCGGCCGAGCGAGTCGTCGCCGACCCGGCTCAGCCAGGCCACCGTGAAGCCGAGGCGGGCGAGGCCGATGGCGACGTTGCTGTCGGCGCCGGCGATGCGCTTGCCGAACTGCTCGACCCGGTCCAGTTCGCCGGGCTGTTCGGCGACGAACATGGCCATGGTCTCGCCGAAGCAGAGGATCTCGAAGTCAGCCATGCTGGCGTTCCTCCTGGGGCTGGCCGAGGCGGGCGAGGGCGGCGATGTGCCGGCGGCTGAGACTGAGCAGGTCGTCGCCCTGCAGCGGGTATTCGATGGCCCGCGCCACGCCTTCCGGGAAATGCTGCAGCAGGCGCTGCCAGTACTGCAGGTCGGCGGCCGACGGCGGCACCGCGACCAGCTTGCCGTCGCGGTTGCGGATCACCGCCTTGCAGTGCACGTAGCCGACATAGCGGCCAAGGCGCAGGGCGGCTTCGTCGGCCGCCTGCTCCTGCCAGCGCCAGTTGCCGATGTCGAAGGTCATCGCCAGGTCCAGCTGCTGGCGTTCGGCGAGGCGGAAGAAGCGTTCCAGCACCTCGATCCGGCCGCCCTGGGGCGTCTGGTCGTTCTCCACCAGTAGTTGCAAGCCGTGGCGCGCCAGGCGCCGGCCGAGGGCTGCGAGGTCGGGCTGTTCCGGCAGAAGGCCGAGCGAGACCTTGAGCCATCCGGCTCCGCAAGCTTCGGCGCGGCGCAGGGTCGGCTCCAGCTCGGGGTTCAACTGGCCGTCTTCGCGCCACAGCTCGAGGGGTGAGGAGAACACGCACTCCAGCCCCTGCAACTGGATGGCGGCGGTCAGCGCCTCGGTATCCGGCGGGCCGGCGAAGAGTTCCTCGCGCAGTTCCACGCGCTGCGCGCCGGCCATCGCCAGCAAGGGCAGGAAGCTGGCCTGGCCGCGACTGCGAACGAGGTCCGCGCCATAGCTGGAAAGACTGATGGAGACGGGGTGAAGGGACATTGGCGATCCTCTGAAACCGGTTTCATTTCAAGCCGTGCGAAAGCCGCCGGCAACGCGCCGGCGGCGGGCCGCTAGCCGCGTGGATGGGTCGAGCCGCGAACGATCAGTTGCGCCGGGAAGGTCACCCGGCGCGCCGGCTCGCGGTCGCCTTCGAGTCGCGCCAGGAGGCGCTCGAAGGCGGTGCGGCCGATTTCGTCGGTGGGTTGGGCGAGGGCGGTGATGCCGCTGCCCACCAGTGGGTACCAGTCGAGTTCGTCCAGGGCCAGCAGGCCGACCTCATCGAACAGCCGGCAGCCGAGGTCGCGCAGTTGGCGGGTGGCGCAGAGGGTGGCGACGCCGTTGCAGGTGAACAGCGCCTTCGGCCCGGGGCCGCTGGCCGAAAGGAAGGCGCGCAGGCCGTCGCGGAAGAAGTCGTCGGTTTGCAGGACCTGGCCCTTGAGCGCCGGTCGCCGGCCGATGGAGGCATTGAAGGCCTGGACCCGCTCGATCCGCGAGCTGGTGCCGTCGAGCGGTTCGGTGACCAGCAGGATGTCGCGGAAGCCGCGGTGCTGCAGGTGGTCGAGGGCCTGTTCGACGGCGTCGGCGTTGTCCAGGCCGACCAGGTCGGTATCCAGCTCGGCCAACTGGCGGTCCACCAGCACCATCGGCAGTTCGCGGTGCAGGGCGCGCAATTCGCCGGGATGGTGGCCGAGGGTGTTCACGATCAGTCCTTCGACGTTGTAGGACTGCAGGGCGGCCAGGTGATGACGCTCCTGCTCGTCGTCGCGGTCGGTATTGCACACCACCAGGCTGTAGCCGTGTTCGCGGCAGGCGGTTTCCACGCCATGCATGACGGCCACGGAGTAGGGGTTGAGGATGTCCGCCACCAGCATTCCGATCAGCCGTGTGCGCCCGCGCTTGAGGCCTCGGGCCATCTGGTTGGGGCGGTAGTCGAGCTGGTCGATGGCGCGCTCGATGCGCCGGGCGGTGGCATCGGCGAGCAACTGGCGGTCGCCGCCGATATAGCGCGACACGCTGGCCTTGGAGACGCCGGCGGCCTCGGCCACCTGGTTGATGGTGACGCGGCCACGGCTGGGCAGTACTGAACCATTCACGGACCTGGTACCTCTTGGTGCTGTTCTTATTGGTGTGTCCGGCTGGTCTTCGCCAGCGGATGCCAGGAGTTGAAACCGGTTTCAGAAAATACCAGAAGGCCGATGCCCGTCAACGGGAAAAAAACGCCTACCGGGGCCGAGCCAGGCATGAGGCCAGGACGTTGTTCATGAAAACCGAATAATCGTTTCGAATGATGGCTTGCAATTATTAATGTCGAATGGAATGAATGTGCCATATCTCCATAAATAAAAAGGAAGTTTGTCCAATACTTGAGAAACTACTTTAAGAAGGTTTTGTCGGTAGAAAGCGATCAATCAGGCGAGCTTCGCTGACATGAAAAGCACCCGGCCGACCGTCTGAAGCAGTTCTCATTTATCGGAAAACGAAGGTGGCGCGCTGAAACTTATGCGCGCCTGGCGGTCTTTATCGACGACCTGACCGCCCGGTCGCGTCATCACGCTCACCGATCGTTGCGGGTCCTGTCGAATGCCGCCGTTCCGTCGCAGCAGGATTTTTCGACAAGACCCGTCCGGACCCACTTCCCGGCTAAGGAATGACAGGATGAGCGCCGCCCTGGAGCGATTGAATCATCTGAACCTGAATCACTTGTATGTCTTCGTCGCCGTCGCCGAACACAACAGCTTCACCGCCGCGGCGGAGGCCCTGGGCTTGTCGAAATCGCTACTAAGCGAGCAGTTGCGACGCCTGGAGGCCGACCTCGGGATCCAGTTGCTGACCCGTACCACCCGTCGCATGACCCTTACCGATCGCGGCGAACTGCTGTTCGGCGTGGCCCAGCGCATGCTCGGCGAGCTGGACGGCGCGCTCTCCGATGTGCGCGACCTGCAGGGCGAGCCCAGTGGCCGGTTGCGCATCACCGCGCCGCAGGACTTCGTCAAATGGCACATCAGCAGCGTTTCCGCGGCGTTCATCCGGCAGTTTCCCAAGGTCCAGGTGGAAATGCTGGCCGATGACCAGTTCAGCGATCTGGTCGGCCAGCGCATCGATCTCGCGGTACGTATCGGCTGGCCGCGCGACTCCGGCCTGCATGCCAGCAAGCTGTGCGACTTCCAGCAGGTTGCCGTGGCGACGCCGGGATACCTCGCCGGCCTGCCGCCGGTGCTCCAGCCGCACGACCTGGCGCGTTGCGAATGGATCGGCCATACCCGCCTGAGCACGCCCTGGACCTGGACCTTCGAACGCCAGCGCGAGCGTGCCACGGTACAGACCCGAGGGCGCCTGCTGGCGAACAACACCCTGGCGGTGTACCGCCTGGTGCTCGACGGTGCCGGCGTCAGCGTGCTGCCGAGCTTCCTGGTAGCCCGCGAGATCGCCCGCGGACGGCTGGTCCGGCTGCTGCCCGGTTGGCGCCTGCCGCAGGGCGGCATCTATGCCCTGTACCCCTCGGCGCGCTACATGCCGGTGCGGGTCAGGGCGTTCATCGAGTCGCTGCGCGAGCATCTCGGTCGCGAGCCGTTCCGCCTGGCGCAGAGCGAATGAGGCCGGGCATCCGTGCCTGGGGATAGGGCGAATAACGCCACCGGCGTTATCCGCCGCCGACGTCACGGATAGGCGGCGGATAACCGCGAGCGGTTATTCGCCCTACGGATCGGGCTTCGGCAGCATCTCGGTCGCAAGCCATTCCAACTGGCGTAGGGCGGATAACGCCACAGGCGTTATCCGCCGCCGACGTCGCGGATAGGCGGCGGATAACCGCGAGCGGTTATTCGCCCTACGGCCCCAGGCTGCCCAGGTAGCCGGCGAGCGCCTGGATGTCGCTATCCTCCAGGCCGCCGGCGACCGCGCGCATGGTCGCGCTGTTGCCGCGCTTGCCGTCGCGGAAGCCGTGCAACTGGGTTGCCAGGTATTCCGCCCATTGCCCGGCCAGGCGCGGCGCCTTCAGCGCCGCCAGGCCCTGGGCGGCGGGCCCGTGGCAGGTGACGCAGGGCGGTACGCCGCGCTGCGCCAGGCCGTTCTCGAAGAGCTGGCGGCCGCGTTCGCGTTGCCTCGGGTCGGCCAGGGTCTGCTCGCCGGCACTCATGCGCTGGGCGGCGAACCAGGCGGAGACGTTGACCACGTCCGCCGCGCTCAGCTCCTCGCCGCGGCCGTTGGTGGCCGGGTTGCGCCGGCGCTGGGTCTTGAGGTCGTAGATCTGCTTGTACAGGTATTCCCGGTCGAGCCCGGCGAGCTTCGGGTAGCTGCGGTTCGGCCGCGGCCCGCCGTTGCCGTCGTCGTCGTGGCAGCGCGAGCACATTTTCTGCGCCATCGCCTTGCCGCGCGCCAGGTCGGCGGGCGCGTCCGGGCCCGGCACGGCGGCGGCCAGCGGCAGGGAAAGCAGGGCCGAGAGGCAGCCGGCCAGCCAGCGTTTGCGCTCAGTCATGCTGCCAGGGCCCCCGCAGCCAGCCGTGGATGTCGTAGTCGGCCATGCAGCGCTGGACCATCGCCTCGCAGTAGGCCAGGTGCCCGCGACGGCTGGCCCAGGCCAGCGAGTCGAGGCGGATCTGCTCGGCATTGCCGGAATAATGGCTCTCATAGACCGCGTGGCGCGCGCCGAACTCGCTGCCGGTGGCGTCCCAGATCAGCTTGAACAGCTTCAGGCGCTGCTCCGGCTCCAGCTCGGCACCGCGGTAGTAGCTGTCCACCAGCCGCCGCGCCTCGCCGTCGCGCAGGTCGGCGGCGCCCGAGACGGTGACCAGCGGGGCGCCGCCGAGGGCGCTTTCCAGCAGCTCGCGGACCCGCTTCCAGATCTGCGGCACCTGGATGCGCAGGGCATTGGCGTACTCCAGGCGCGGCACCGCCGACCCGGCGGCGTTGCGCTCCGGGTCGCGGGCCATGGCGGTGGTCAGCGCCTGCAGCAGGTGCTGCAGGGCGATCAGCTCGCCGAGGGCAGCCTGTATCCCGCGGAAGCCCTGGGTGCCATTGGCGCGCACGCCGAGGGAAAGCAGGCCGATCATCAGCTCCAGCTTCACCCCGAGGCGGATGCCGGACTGGAAGTTGTACAGGTTGGCGAAGCCCGACTCGGCATAGAAGCCGGTGGCGCGGCGCAGGTCGCGGTAGACCAGGACGTCCTCCCAGGGAATCAGCGCCTTGTCGAACAGCAGCACGCTGTCGTTCTCGTCGAAGCGGCTGGACAGCGGATAGTCGAAGGGACTGCTCGCGCGCTCCTCGTAGGATGGCCGGCACATCAGGCGCAGGCCGGGGTTGTCCATGCGGGCGAAGAACACCAGGGCGAAGTCCTCGGCCTTGCCGGCTTCCATCTGCGCCGAGGCGACCGGGGCGACGAAGGTGGCGTTGGTGATGGCGCTGCCGGTGGCGAGCATCTTCGCCCCGCTGACGACGATACCCTGGTCGGTCTCGCGTTCGACGTGGACGAACACGTCGCGCATCTCGTGGATCGCCTTGCTGCGGTCCAGCGGCGGATTGATGATCGCGTGGTTGAGGAACAGCCCGCGGTCGGCGAAGGCGCGGTGCCAGGCGCAGGCGTTCTGCCGGTAGTCGCCGTAGAAGCCGGCGCCGGCCTCCAGCCCGGACATGAACGCCGCCTTGTAGTCCGGGGTACGCCCCATGAAGCCGTAGGTCATGCGCGACCAGCAGCCGATCGCCTCGCGCGCGCCGAGCAGGTCCTCGGCGTTCTGCGCGGGGGTGAAGAAGCGGTGGCTGCGGCGGCCCTGGGCATCGACCCGGGTGAGGACGTCGCGCTGCTCGCCGTGGAGGCCGTCGTAGAGCCCGGCGATGCTGCGGCAGGCGTTGCGGAACGCCCTGTGCCGGGTGACGTCGGCGACCCGTTCGCCGTTGAGGTAGACCTGGCGACCGTCGCGCAGGCTGTCGAGATAGTCGGCGCCGGTCATCAGCGCGTTGGGGACGGAATGGCTCATGCTGGTTCCTTGTCGGGACGCCGGCCGTGGCGCGCACGGCCGGCGGGGCGGTCAGTCGCGCTGCAGGTGCGGGTTGCGCAGCGCCGGCTCGGCGTGGATATGCACCCGCCGCAGGTGGCGCGGCGCGCGGTGGGCGAAGGCCTCGCGACCGTGCAACAGGGTCAGGTTGTCGGCGATCACCAGGTCGTCGCTGCGCCAGCGGTGGGCGTAGTGCGTCTGTGGGTGGTACAGGCAGCGGCGCAGGCTGGCGAGCAGTTCGCCGCGCTGTTCCGGGGCGATGCCGTCGTAGTGGAACTCGGAGGGGTTGATGAAGCTGGCGTCGCCCTCGACCGGCGGTTCGCAGAAACGCAGGATGGGGAATTCGCGGCGCGGGTGGCGCTCGACTATCGGCGCCGCCGAGCGGCTGCTGTAGTGCGCCGCGCTGCGCTGGTACCGGCCGCTGGCGCGGCGCCAGAGTTCCAGCTCGCTACTGTCGGCCAGTTGCAGCGCCGCCGGGGTCGAGCTGAAGGTGGTGCGGCCGCCGTCGCTGTCGCCGGGCGCGTCGACACAGTGGAACACCTGGAATTCCGGGACCGTCTCCAGGTACATGCCGTCCCAGTGCAGCGGCACGTAGTTGTTGGCGAAGATGTGGTCCTCGGCGCCTTCCTGTTCCACCAGCTCGAGCACCGCGCCGAACGGCCACAGCATGACTTCGCCGAAGTCGTGGCAGTAGCGGGTCAGGCTCTCGGCGTCGGCGAAGGCGGCGAAGCCGCGCAGGAGCAGCAGGTGGTGGCTGCGAGCCAGGCCCTTGAGCCACTCCGCCGGCAGCTCGCCGACGTGCATGCCGGGGCGGCCGGGCTCCAGCAGCAGGCCGAAGCGCGGCTGGTTGCCCTGTTCGTCGCGCAGCGGCGAGAGACGTACCGGTTGATCGCTGAGATAGGCGTTCATCGTCTGGCTCCTCGGGCTCAGGCCACGGCGGCGCGCCGGGCGGCCCTGGCCGGCAGGCGGTAGTGACTGGGCTGGCCGTTGATCTGCACCAGCTCGCCGCCGAGTTCCAGCACCTCGCTGCGCTTCATCAGCACGAAGCGGTCCTCGGTGTTCACCGCCACGCCGTGCCAGGGCGTCAGCCAGTCGTCGCGGGTCGGCATCATGTGGATGCCGAACTTCAGACTGTCCGCCGGCTGCGGATGGATGGACAGGCGGATCGCGCGGGGGAACTGGTCGGCCAGCAGCGCGCCCCAGGCCCAGCTGCGCTGGATCACCCCGTAGGCGCGCTCCTTGGCGTCGCGTTGCAGGGCAGTCTTCGAGCCCTGGTAGTCGGGGGTCAGGCCGTCCTCGTAGAGGAAACGGGTGATGGCGCGGTACAGCAGCAGGCCTTCTTCGCTGGCCAGCAGGGTCTCGCGGATGCTTTCCAGCGGCTCGGCGTAGCCGTCGATCAGCAACTGGCGGAGCTGCTCGTGGTTGTCGCGCTGGGCCTCGAAGGCGCGTACGTCCTCCAGGTTGAACACGCCGATATGGGTGGCGCCGATCTCCTCGATCATCAGGCGCAAGGCATCCTGGTAGGCGCTGATGTGCGCATCGCCGATCCTCACCAGGTCGCCGAACACCCGGCCGTCGGAGCAGACGGTGATCTTCGCGCCCGGTGCATAGAACAGCTGGATGCGCTGGCACAGGTGGTTGAGGAACGACAGCGACAGGCGCTCGGCCATGTCCGGACGGCTGTCGAGGACCTTGCCGGGGTTCGGCGACTTGGCCGGAAACGCCGGCAGGACGAATTCGATGGGCTCGCCGGCTTCGATGAAGGCGGCGATGCGCGGCAACTGGACCTGTTCGATGCGGCGGATCTCGTCCGCTTCGCTGGCGCTCTGGCGATGCTCGGGGTAACGGCGGCGATAGAGCAACAGTTCTTTCAATACGCGTGCGGGAAGGGTGTCTTCGGCGATGGCGTACATGCAGGTGTTTCCTCCTTGTGGGCGGATGCCGGCGGGGCCGGCAGCGGAAGGCGACATCCTGTGGACTCGCCGCCGGGGGATAAACCGGGGAAGGCCGGAAACACTGTTCGCTGAAGCTTGACGATGGGCGCCGGGCACGGGCGGGCCGCCGGCGTTGTCGCGTATCGCGGGGAGGGCTGAAGGAAGCGGCCGCCGGCGGGCGGCCGCAGGGCGGTCAGTCGGCGTTCTCGCCGCACAGGTCGAGGGCGAACCAGCGTTGCGCTTCGTCGCGTCCGAGGCCGGCGCCGAGCAGGCCGAAGAGCTTGCCCAGGGCCGCCTCGCGGGTCATTCCGCCAGCCGAGAGCAGGCCGGCGTCGCGCAGGCGGCTGCCGGCGGCGTAGACGCCGAACTCGACCTGGCCGTAGGCGCACTGGCTGACCGCGGCGAGCAGCACGCCGCGGGCGTGGGCTTCGCGCAGCAGCGCCAGCAGCTCCTCGTCGTCGGACGGGCCGGTGCCGCTGCCATAGCATTCCAGCAGCAGCGCTTCCACGCCGCTGTCGAGCAGCCCGCGCAGGTGCGCGGCGCGCAGCCCTGGATAGAGCGGCAGCACGGCGAGGTTCACTTCCCGGCGCGGCTGGCGGTAGCCGAGCGCCGCAGGCACCGGCGCATGCTCGGCGTGGCGCGGTCGCGGCAGTTCGGCGAAGGCGTCGAACGCGTCGCTGCGCAGCTTGCTGACTCGCGCGCCGTGCAGCAGGGCATCGTTGAAATAGACCTGTACGCCGCGCGCGTGGCCCTCCTGGAGGACGCGCAGGGCGCCGACCAGGTTGTCCCAGGCATCGCTGCTCGGCGCGCCGGCCGGCAGCATGGAGCCGGTCAGCAGCACCGGGATCGGCAGGTCGAGGAGCAGGAAGGACAGCGCCGCGGCGCTGTAGGCCAGGGTGTCGGTGCCGTGCAGGAGCAGCACGCCGTCGTGGCCGGCGTCGAGCGCGGCGACGATGGCGTCGCGCATCGCCAGCCAGTTGCCCTGGGTCATGTTGGCGCTGTCCAGCGGCGGTTGCAGTTCGGCGAAGCGCCAGCGCAGGTCCGGGGCGTCGCCGAGGCTTTGCAGGTGGTCGCGCATGCGCGCTTCGAAGCCGCCGGCCGGGGCCAGGCCCTGCGGGGTCTGCAGCATGCCGATGGTGCCGCCGGTGTAGAGCACGAAGAGGTTCTTGACTGGGAGCATCCGTAATCCTTGTGTCGGGCCTTTTCGCGCCGGACGTGCGAAGAGGGGACACCATTGTGGCGCAGGCGCCGCTCCGGGGGGAGGGCGCCTGCGCGAGACTCAGCGATTGCCGCTCGGCAGCGGCTCGGCGTCCGCCTGCGCCGGGGGCTCGGCGCGCTGGCCGGCGGGCCAGGCTTCGCGGTCCAGGTCGAGGTCGGCGAACTGCGCCGAGTCGAACACCGGTTGCTTGATCCCGGCGCGGCGCTGCACGTCATAGTCGCGCATCACCCGCAGGCCGACCTTGAACAGCAGGGCCAGGGCCATCAGGTTGACGAAGGCCAGGCAGGTCATGGTGATGTCGGCGAAGGCGAACACGGTGGACAGGTCCTGCACCGAGCCCCAGACCACCAGGGCCAGCACCAGCGCGCGGTAGCCGATCAGCACCAGGCGGTTGCGGCTGAGGAACTGCAGGCTGTTCTCGCCCAGGTAGAAGTTGTAGAGGATGCAGGTGAAGACGAACAGCGACAGGGCCACGCTGACGAACACCCGGCCCCAGTCGCCGACCACCGCGGCCAGGGAGTTCTGGGTGAGGACGATGCCGTCGCCTTCGAAGCCCGGGGTGTAGAAGCCCGAGAGCAGGATCAGCAGGGCGGTGCAGGTGCAGATCACGAAGGTGTCGAGGAACACGCTGAAGGCCTGGACCACGCCCTGTGCCGCCGGATGGCGCACGGCGGCGACCGCGGCGACGTTCGGCGCGCTGCCCAGGCCGGCCTCGTTGGCGAAGACGCCACGCTTGACGCCCATCACGATGGCGCTGCCGAGCAGGCCGCCGAACGCCGGGTCTAGGCCGAAGGCGCTCTTGACGATGGTTTCCAGCATTGCCGGGACGTGCTCGATCTGGCTGGCGATGACGTACAGGGTGACGCCGATGTAGGCCAGGGTCTTGATCGGCACCAGCAGGTCGGAGACCGCGGCGATGCGCTTGATGCCGCCGATGAAGACCACGCCGAGCAGCACCGCCAGGGCGATCCCGGTGTGCTGCGGGGCGAAGCCGAAGGCGTTCTGCAGCGAATGGGTGACGGTGTAGGACTGCAGGCCGTTGAAGGCGAAGCCGTAGGTCACCAGCAGGAGTACCGCGAAGACCACCGCCATCGAGCGCAGCTTCAGGCCGTGCTGGATGTAGTAGGACGGGCCGCCGCGATACAGGCCGTCGCCGTCGCTGCGCTTGTAGACCTGGGCCAGGGTGCATTCGAAGAAGCTGCTGGACATGCCGACCAGCGCGGTGACCCACATCCAGAACACCGCCCCCGGACCGCCGAGGGTCACGGCGATGCCGACCCCGGCGATGTTGCCGGCGCCGACCCGGCCGGCGAGGCTCAGCATCAGGGCCTGGAAGGAACTGAGCTGGCCGGCCTGGCCGCGCAGCGATTCCCTGAATACGCCGAACATGTGGCCGAAGTGGCGGAACTGGACGAAACGCGAACGGATCGTGAAGTAGGCACCCAGGCCGACGATCAGGACGATGAGGACTTTTCCGGAAAGGAAATCGTTGAGCATTTCAAGCATGGAGGTCTACCTCGGTTCTTATTCTGGTACCGGCGTGCGCTGCGGCAGCGCCTTGGTGCGCGGCGCATGGTTGGCCATGACGCACCTGGTTACAATTTCGCGGGTTGCTCCTGCTTGATGCGACCTGATGCTAGAATCGCGTCCATAGCATCAGTTTTGGAGCCATCGATGTCCGAGCACCTGGGCGCCAATCTCAAGCTGCTTTGCAGCCATTACCGCTCGATTTCCGAGGTTTGCCGGCAATTGGCGATCAATCGCGCACAGTTCAACAAGTACCTCAGCGGCCAGAGCCAGCCGACGCCGTACAACCGCAAGCGGATCGGCGACTTCTTCGGCGTCGAGGACTACGAGCTGGGCTTGCCGCCCGAGCAGTTCGCCCGCCTGATCGGCGCCCGCACCAGCGCCCAGCCGCGCCAGCCCAGCAACGACCCGCTGTTGCGGCTGCTGCAACCGCTGCGCGCCGAGGCCGGCGACCTGAGCCGCTACTGCGGCTACTACTTCGAATATGCCAACTGCATGTCGGTGCCAGGCAGCATCCTGCTCTCCCTGGTGCATCTCTACGAGGAAGACGGCGTGTTCCTCTTCGAGCGCCAGGAACGCCAGGAGCGCACCAGCAGTACCGACGTGCAGGCGGAGGAGTGGGCGCGCTGCCGCTACCTCGGCGCGGCCTTCCAGTTGCAGGACCGGGTGTTCCTGATCGACTACGAGTCGCTGACCCTCAACGAGATGAGCCAGACCATCCTCATTCCCAGTTTCAAGAGCCGTATCACCCGCCTGAACGGCCTGAAGATGGGCGTTTCCAGCGGTGACCGGCGGACCCCGGCATGCAGCCGGGTGGTCTGGGAGTACCTCGGTGCGGAAATCAACCGGATCAACGCCTACCGCCAGGTGCGCCTGTACCGCCCGGACGATCCGCGGATCGACGAGGATATTCGCCAGCGCCTGGCGGCGGGGAGCTTGCGGCATGGGTTGCTGGAGACGGAGTGAGGGGCGGGGGATCGCGCAGGGCGGTGAGACCTGCTGACGACCCGGTTCGCGGCCACGAAAAAAGCCCCCTTGCCCGACGGGCAAGGGGGTAATGTGCGCCGGTGGTTGGCCGGCTACCGAGGTTCGCGGGAATCAGATGTGCAGGGCGTGTCCCAGCGCGCGCAGGGCGGCTTCCTGGACCGCTTCGCCGAGGGTCGGATGGGCGTGGATGGTGCCGGCGATGTCTTCCAGGCGGGCGCCCATCTCCAGCGACTGGGCGAAGGCCGTGGACAGTTCCGAGACCGCCTTGCCCACCGCCTGCCAGCCGATGATCAGGTGGTTGTCGCGACGCGCCACCACGCGGACGAAGCCTTCGTTGGCCTCCAGGGTCATGGCGCGGCCGTTGGCGGCGAACGGGAAACTCGCCACCAGGCAGTCCAGGCCGGCATCCTTCGCCTGCTCCGGGGACAACCCGGCGACCACCACTTCCGGATCGGTGAAGCACACCGCGGGGATCGCCACCGGGGCGAACTGGCGACGCTTGCCGGCGATCAGCTCGGCGACCATCTCGCCCTGGGCCATGGCCCGGTGCGCGAGCATCGGCTCGCCGGCGAGATCGCCTATGGCCCAGACATTGCGCATCGAGGTGCGGCACTGGTCGTCGACCTTCACCGCCCGGCCGTTCATGTCCAGGCCCAGGCTTTCCAGGTTCCAGCCTTCGCTGCGCGGCTTGCGGCCGACCGCCACCAGTACCTGGTCGGCGGCGATCTCGCGCTCCTCGCCGGCGCCGTCGCGGACCCGCACGCCGTTCTCGCTCGGGCCCAGCAGGCTGTGCCCGAGGTACAGCTCGACGCCCAGTTTGCGCAAGGCCTGGGCTACCGGCTTGGTCAGTTCCTCGTCGTAGCCCGGCAGGATGCGCGGTTGCGCTTCCACCACCGCTACCTCGACGCCGAGCTTGCGGTAGGCGGTACCCAGCTCCAGGCCGATGTAGCCGCCGCCGACCACCACCAGGCGTTTGGGCAGGCTGCCGGGCGCCAGCGCCTCGGTGGAGGAGATCACCTTGCCGCCCAGCGGCAGGATCGGTAGCTCGACGCTCTGCGAGCCTGCGGCCAGCAGCAGGTGCTCGCACTCGATGCGCTGGCTGCCGCCGCCGGCGAGTTCGACCGCCACGCTTTTGCCGTCGAGGATCCTCGCCCAGCCCTGGACGACATCGACCCCGTGTTTCTTCAGCAGCGCGGCGACGCCGCTGGTGAGGCGGTCGACGATGGCGTCCTTCCATTCCACGGTGCGGGCGATGTCGATGCTCGGCGCCTGTACCTGGATGCCCAGCGCCGACCGGCTGGCATAGTGGCGGGCCTTGAGGTATTCCTCGGCGGCGTGGATCAGCGCCTTCGACGGGATGCAGCCGACGTTCAGGCAGGTGCCGCCGAGGGCGGCGCCCTCCACCAGTACGGTGGGAATGCCCAGTTGCCCGGCACGGATCGCCGCGACGTAGCCGCCGGGACCGCCGCCGACGATCAGCAGGGAAGTCTTCAGGATCTGGCTCATCGCTTACTCCAGGAACAGGGTGGCAGGATGTTCGAGCAGGCCGCGCACGGCCTGGATGAAGGCCGCCGCGTCCATCCCGTCGACCACCCGGTGGTCGAAGGAGGAGGAGAGGTTCATCATCTTGCGCACGACGATGTTGCCGCCGACCACCATCGGTCGCTCGACGATGCGGTTGACGCCGACGATGGCCACCTCCGGATGGTTGATCACCGGTGTGCTGACGATCCCGCCGAGCGCGCCGAGGCTGCTCAGGGTGATGGTCGAGCCGGACAGCTCCTGGCGTTGCGCCTTGCCGCTGCGTGCGGCTTCGGCCAGGCGCGCCACTTCGCTGGCGTTGCCCCAGAGGTCGCGCGATTCGGCGTGGCGCAGCACCGGCACCATCAGGCCGTTGTCGCTCTGGGTGGCGATGCCGACGTGCACCGCGCCGTAGCGGGTGACCACCTCGGCCTCGTCGTCGTAGCGCGCGTTCAACTGCGGGAAGTCGCGCAGCGCCACGACCATGGCGCGGACCAGGAACGGCAGCAGGGTCAGCTTGCCGCGCTGGCCACCCCATTTCTGGTTGAGATGGGCGCGCAGGGCTTCCAGATCGGTGACGTCGATTTCCTCGACATAGCTGAAATGCGGGATGCGTCGCTTGGCGTCCTGCATCTTCTGGGCGATCTTGCGACGCAGGCCGATCACCGGCACCGCCTGTTCGTCGTGTCGCTCGGCATACCCCTGCGCGGCGCCGCCGCTGCGCGCGACGCTGCCATCCTGGGTCAGGTAGGCATCGAGGTCCTCGTGGAGGACGCGTCCGGCGGGACCGCTGCCCTGCACGAACTGCAACTCGATGCCCAGGTCGCGGGCGCGCTGGCGCACCGCGGGGGAGGCCAGCGGGCGTTCGCCGGGCTGGCGCCGCTGCCGTGGCGCCTCGCTGTCGCGCAAGGCGCGCGGCGCTTCGGCGGCGGCTTTCGGCGCCGCGACCGGGGCTTCCTTCGGTTTCTCCGGGGTGGCGGCGACGGGCGCGGCCGGCGTCGCCGCGGCCGGACTCTCGGCGAGGTTGCCGGCACCTTCCACCTCCAGGCGGATCAGTTCGCCGCCCACCGCCATCACCTGGCCCGGCTGGCCGCCGAGGGCGAGGATGCGTCCGGCCACCGGCGAGGGAATCTCCACCGTGGCCTTGTCGGTCATCACCTCGGCGAGGACCTGGTCTTCATTGACCGAGTCGCCGACCTGGACATGCCACTCCACCAGTTCGACCTCGGCGATGCCTTCCCCGATGTCCGGCATCTTGATCACATGGGTACCCATTCAGACCTCCATCACACGCTTGAATGCCGCGCCGACGCGCGCGGGGCCGGGGAAATACGCCCACTCCTGGGCATGCGGGTAGGGGGTGTCCCAACCGGTGACGCGCTCTATCGGCGCCTCCAGGTGGTGGAAGCAATGCTCCTGCACCAGCGACATCAGCTCGGCGCCGAACCCGCAGGTGCGGGTCGCCTCGTGGGCGATGACGCAGCGGCCGGTCTTCTTCACCGAGGCGACGATGGTTTCCAGGTCCAGCGGCCAGAGGCTGCGCAGGTCGATGATCTCGGCGTCCAGGCCGGTCTCGTCGGCCGCGGCCTGGGCCACGTAGACCATGGTGCCGTAGGTCAGCACGGTCAGCGCCGCGCCGGGGCGGACGATCGCCGCCTTGTCCAGCGGCACCTTGTAGTAGCCGTCCGGCACCTGGCTGGCCGGATGCTTGGACCAGGGCGTCACCGGGCGGTCGTGGTGGCCATCGAACGGGCCGTTGTAGAGGCGCTTGGGCTCGAGGAAGATCACCGGGTCGTCGTTCTCGATGCAGGCGATCAGCAGGCCCTTGGCGTCGTAGGGGTTGGACGGCATCACCGTGCGCAGGCCGCAGACCTGGGTGAACATCGCCTCCGGGCTCTGGCTGTGCGTCTGCCCGCCGTAGATGCCGCCGCCACAGGGCATGCGTACGGTCATCGGCACGATGAAGTCGCCGGCCGAGCGATAGCGCAGGCGCGCCGCCTCGGAGATCAACTGGTCGGAGGCCGGGTAGACGTAGTCGGCGAACTGGATCTCCACCACCGGGCGCAGGCCGTAGGCACCCATGCCGACCGCGGCGCCGATGATGCCGCTCTCGGAGATCGGCGCATCGAACACCCGCGAGGTGCCGTATTTCTTCTGCAGGCCTTCGGTGCAGCGGAACACGCCGCCGAAGTAGCCGACGTCCTGGCCGAATACCACCACGTCGTCGTCGCGCTCGAGCATGATGTCCATCGCCGAGCGCAGCGCCTGGATCATGGTCATGCTGGTGACCGTCTGGGCGTTCTCGTGTTGCGGGTTCATGGCATTCATACCCCGAGCTCCTGGCGTTGCCGGCGCAGGTGCTCCGGCAGTTCTGCATAGACGTCCTCGAACATGCTGGCGGCGCTCGGCACCCGGCCGTCGATCAGGGTGCCATGGCTCTCCGCCTGTTTCTGCGCGGCCAGCACTTCGGCTTCGAGGGCCTTGTGGGTGGCTTCGTGCTGTTCCTCCGACCAGATGCCGAGGCCGATCATGTGCCGCTTCAGGCGGGCGATCGGGTCGCCCAGCGGGAAGTTGGTCCAGTCGTCGGCGGGGCGGTACTTGGACGGGTCGTCCGAAGTCGAGTGCGGGCCGGCGCGGTAGGTGACCCATTCGATCAGGCTCGGCCCGAGGTTGCGCCGGGCGCGCTCGGCGGCCCACTCGGAGGCGGCGTAGACCGCCAGGAAGTCATTGCCGTCGACCCGCAGCGAGGCGATCCCGCAGCCCACGCCCCGGTTGGCGAAGGTGGTGCCTTCGCCGCCGGCGATGGCCTGGAAGGTGGAGATCGCCCACTGGTTGTTGACCACGTTGAGGATTACCGGCGCGCGGTAGACATGGGCGAAGGTGAGGGCGGTGTGGAAGTCCGACTCGGCGGTGGCGCCGTCGCCGATCCAGGCCGAGGCGATGCGCGTGTCGCCCTTGATCGCCGAGGCCATGCCCCAGCCGACCGCCTGGATGAACTGGGTGGCGAGGTTGCCGGAGATGGAGAAGAAACCGGCCTCCTTGCTCGAGTACATGATCGGTAGCTGGCGGCCCTTGAGCGGGTCGGCCTCGTTGGAGAGAAGCTGGCAGATCATGTCCACCAGCGGGTATTCGCGGGTGATCAGGATGCCTTGCTGGCGATAGGTCGGAAAGCACATGTCGCCGTCGCGCAGGGCCAGGGTGTGGGCGGTGGCGATGGCTTCCTCGCCGAGGCATTGCATATAGAAGGAAAGCTTTTTCTGCCGTTGCGCGGTGAGCATGCGCGCGTCGAACAGGCGGGTCTTGAGCATCGCCCGCATGCCGCGCAGCAGTTGTTCGTTGCTGAGCTGCGGATTCCAGGGACCGACGGCGTGGCCGTCGTCGTCGAGCACGCGTACCAGGCTGTAGGCCAGGTCGCTGGTCTCGGCGGGCTCGACATCCACCGGCGGCTTGCGTACCTCGCCGGCGGGGGACAGGTGCAGATAGGAAAAGTCGGTCTTGCAGCCAGGACGCCCGGTGGGCTCCGGGACATGCAGACGCAACGGCTCGTAATCACTCATGACAGGCCTCCGGCCCGGACCGGGCCAAACGGTTGGAGAGATCAGAAACGGGCGAACGGCGCTCGAAGCGGCGGACTGGGCGGATGGCGGGTTCCCGTCCTGTGGGTGGGGGCGGGTTGCAGGCATGCCGGGGTACGGCAGGCGCGGTCGTACTGGGTGACGTCACTCATGGTGAGGCCCTCGGGTTTTGTTTTTGTAATTTCAGTATAGGCTTCGGGTGCTAGTTTTTTGCTCCAAATTGACTAAGGTATTCCGGCAGTATTGGGTTGTTTGAACTACAAGAATCGCTAACAAGAGAAACAACGCACCATGGCTGAACTCGACCGCATCGACCTGAAAATCCTCCGTGCCCTGGCCGACGACGGCCGCCTGAGCTGGCGCGATCTCGCCCAGAAGGTCGGCCTGTCGCTGACGCCGACGCTGCGCCGGGTACGCCGCCTGGAAGAGGAACACTACATCCAGGGCTACTTCGCCCGGCTCGACGAGGAGCGCCTGTCCGGGGCGATGAGCGTGTTCGTCTCGGTGTCCCTGGAAAAGCAGACCGGCGACTACCTCGCTCGCTTCGAGGAACGCATCGTCGATGCGCCGCAGGTCATGAGCTGTTTCCAGATGACCGGCGATGCGGACTACATGCTGCGGGTTGTGGTCAAGGATCTCGCCGCCTACCAGGCGTTCCTCACCAATACCCTGACCTGCATTCCCGGCGTGGCTGGCATCAAGTCGGCCTTCGCGCTGAAGTCGGTGATGCTGCGCTCGGCCCCGCCGCTCTAAGCATAGACCCTGTCTATCTGTGTAACGTTACGCTATTCTGATTGCGTAACGTTACGCAGATGGGGGCGTTCATGAAAGCCAGCAAACCCGGGCCCAAGCCGAGCGGCAAGGCCAAGTCGGCCGCCCAGCGGATGCGCGAATACCGCGCGCGCAAGGCCGAAGAGGCCCTCGGCGCCGAGCATTCCGACAAGGAGCGCGAGCGGCAGATCCGCCGTGAGGCGCGCGCCGAACTCGAACGCGTGAAGCTGGAGCAGCAGCGCCGCGAACACACCCTGCGCAAGGAACTGGAAGCCTGCCAGACCGAGATTGGCCGCCTGCTCGGCCTGCTGCGCCGGCACGGCATCGATCCGCACCCGGGCAACTGATCAGCCGGGCGTGTCGAGGAAGGCCAGCAGGGTCGCTTCCTCGGCACTCAGCCAGCGGCGCTTGCGGGCGCGCCTGAGCTGGCCCAGTTGCCCGGCCTGGTAGGCCTCGATGATCGCCGGGTGGATGTAGCATTGCCGGCAGATCGCCACGCTGTTGCCCAATTCGGCGGCGACCTCCGCCACCACCGCGCCAAGCCCGTCGGCTTCGGCACGCCGCAGGCGCTCCAGCGCCAGCGCGCTGCCGGCCCAGGTACGGTAGTCCTTGGCGCTGAAATCCTCGCCGGTATGCCGGCGCAGGTACTCGTTGATGTCGTGGGAGCCGATGCGGTGCGGCTGGCCGTCCTCGTCCAGGTACTGCAACAGGTCCTGGCCGGGCAATTCCAGGCAGCGCCGCAGCACCCGCGCCAGGCGCGGATGCTCCAGGCTGACGTCATGCTCGATGCCGCTCTTGCCCTTGAAGCGGAACCGGATGCGACTGCCGTTCACGTCCACGTGCCGGGTACGCAGGGTGGTCAGACCGTAGGAGCAGTTGTCGCGGGCGTAGCGGTGGTTGCCGACGCGGATCAAGGTGGCGTCGAGCAGCGCAACCGCCAGGGCCACCACCTTGTCGCGACCGAGGCCGGGCAGGCGCAACTGGGCGTCGATGTGCCGGCGCAGCCGCGGCAGCGCCTGGCCGAAGCGCAGCAGGCGCTCGTACTTGTCGGCATCGCGTACCTCGCGCCAGCGCGGGTGGTAGCGGTACTGCTTGCGCCCACGGGCGTCGCGGCCGGTGGCCTGGAGATGGCCGTTGGGGTCGGGACAGATCCAGACCTCGCGATAGGCCGGCGGAATGGCCAGCTTGTCCAGCCGGCGGATCTCCTCGGCGTCGCCGATGCGCTGGCCGTCGGCATCGAAATAGACGAAGCGCTTGCCCTGCCGGCGTCGACGGATGCCCGGCTGGCGGTCGTCGACGTAGCAGAGGCCGGCGGGCAGGGCGGGGATATCCGGTGGCGCTGCGCTCATGCTTGGGTTCCGAAGGAAAGCTTGCCTGTTTAGGCCGTTGCGCCCGCTGGAACGTTCAACCGCGCTGCGCTTGCTCCTGCTCGTAGCCGAGGGCGCCGGCGATATGGCGGCCGGCGATGTAGCCGAAGGTCAGCGCCGGCCCCAGGTTGATGCCGCCGGAGGGATAGTGGCCGGCGAACAGGCTCGCCATGTCCGCGCCCGCCGCGTACAGGCCGGGGATCGGCTGCCCGCCGCCGTCCAGCACGCGGGCCTGGGCGTCGGTCTTCAGCCCGGCGAAGGTGCCGAAGCAGCCGGGCTCGACCTGCACCGCGTAGTACGGTCCGCGTTCGATGGGGGCGACGCAGGGATTCGGCCCCGGATACGCCGGGTCGCCCTGCTTGCGGTTGAATGCCGTGCCGCCGCGGCCGAACTCTGGGTCGCGGCCCTCGCGGGCGTGGCGGTTGTATTCGGCGACGGTGGCGGCCAGGCCGGACGGGTCGATGCCGCAGCTCCTTGCCAACTGATCCAGGCTGGTCCCGCGCTTGAGATAGCCGCTGCGCAGGTGCGCGGCGATCGGCAGCGGCGCCGGACGCACGTAGCCGAGGCCGTAGCGACGCAGGAAGCGCCGGTCGCAGACCAGCCAGGAGCGTGCCGGCTGCCCGGGCGGGGTGGCCTCGAGCAGGGCGGCGACATAGTCGTGGTAACCGTGCGCCTCATTGACGAAGCGCCTGCCGTTGGCCAGCACGCCGATCACCCCGGGCTTGCCGCGCTCGATGATGTGCGGGAAGTGCCCGGTCTCGCCATCGCGGTGGGGAACTCGCGAGACCGGCGCCCAGGCGATCGGCGAGCGCAGGTCGTCGGCCACCCGGCCGCCGGCGCTTTCCCCCAGGCGCAAGCCGTCGCCGTTGCAGCCCGGCGGCGGCAGCGGCAGCAGGGTGTCCAGGGTGGGGGCCAGCTCGGCGCGGCGCTGCGGATCATGGGGAAAGCCGCCGCAGGCCAGGACCACGGCGCCTGCCTCGATGCGCAGGAGTCCCTCGGCGCTCTCGACCAGCGCGCCGACCACCTTGCCGTCACGCAGCAGCAATTCGCGGGCTGGCGCCGATTCGATCAGGCGCACACCCAGGGCTTCGGCGGACTTGGCCAGGCGCGCTACCAGGGCCACGCCATTGACCAGGTGCATGGCGCGACCGTAGCGCAGCAGGTGCCAGAGGTGGCTGGAAAAGCGCCGGGCGACATGCAGGAAGGCCGGCAGCGAGCGGGTCAGGTCGAGGAAGGCGGCGAGGTCGGCGCCGGCCATGATCGGCATGCCCATGAACGAGGTCTCCCGCAGGGTCTTGCGCAGGCGCGGCAGCAGCGGGCCCAGTTGCCGTGCGTCATAGGGCGCGGCGACCAACTGGTGGCCGCCCTCGGCGGCGCCCGGCGTGTCGCCATGCATGTCCGGGATGCCGTTGCCGTCGACGAACCGCAGGTGGGTGTGGCGCTCGAAGAAGGCCACCATGTGCGGGCAGGCTTCGAGGAAGGCGTCGATCCGCGCGGCGTCGTAACGCTCGCCCAGTTCGTGGCGCAGGTAGGTACGCGGTTGCTCGATGTCCTCCTCGATACCGGCGCGACGCGCCAGCGGGTTGCGCGGCAACCAGGCCCAGCCGCCGGACCAGGCGCTGGCGCCGCCGAACACCGGGTCCTTCTCCACCAGGACTACCCGGCGCCCGTGCCAGGCCGCGGTCACCGCCGCCGCCAGCCCGGCGGCGCCGGAGCCGACGACCAGCACGTCACAGGTTAGCGGGGTGGTCTCGACGGCCGCAGAGGTCATGGCTTCTCCCTTTTTAAAGATTTCGGAACGATGTTCCATATTCTAGGGAGGCAATGCCCGCGTACCAACCCGCTCAGCGAAAGGAGCGGGCGATCATCGGCCAGGTCGAAGCGAGGTCGGCCGCCCGTTAGGGAAAAGGGAGACGGGAGGGGAAAGGCCCGGCGCAGGCGCGCCGGGCCGAGGGCGTCAGCGCGCTTCGCCGCCGCCCTGGACCGCGGCGGCCTTCTTGCGCATCGGGAAGGGGAAGTAGAGGGCGCGCAGCAGCGCGACGCGCTTGATCACTTCGCCGATCAGCAGCGAGACGATCACCGAGATCACCAGGGCGACGCTGGCAGCGGCCGGTTCCGACAGACCCAGGTGGACCAGCAGGTTGAAGGTCTTGTGCTGGATCTCGCCGTGGAAGATCAGCAGGATCAGGGTCGACTGGCCGATGTAGGTCATCGCCTTGCCCAGCCAGTCGATCTTCATCATCAGCCCGGACAGCGCCCAGCACAGGTAGACGCCGCTCACTGCCTGGACGGTGGCCCAGAACCAGTGGTCGTAGCGGCGCTGCGCCATGTCCACCACCGTCGGGTAGTAGAGGAAGCTGGCGGTGGTCACGGCAAGGGCGATGCACAGGGTCAGCAACGAACTCTGGTGGCGACGCAGGACGTCGCGCAGGACATAGCCGAACATGAAGTGGGCGCTGCTGATCAGGGTGATGTCCAGGCTGAACGGCAGGCCCGGCAGCAGGTACTGTTCGCCGCCGAACTCCACCGGGATCTGCCAGAACGTCTTGAGGAACAGGATGCCCAGGCCCAGTTGCACGGCCAGCAGCACGCAACTGGCGGCGAGGGACAGGCCGAGACGCTGGATGACGCGCAGCATGAACCAGGCGAACAGGGTCGCTACCCAGAAGTGCGGCAGGTACCAGAGCGCCTGCCAGGGCAGGGTGTCGACCGAGGCGTACAGCACTCCGCCGATGTCCGGCAGCAGCGGCTGGCCGCGCAGCAGGTCGCGGAGGATGACGTAGCCGAGCATGGTCACGAAGAACGGCTTGAGGAGGGCGTCGGCCTTGCGCAGGGCCATCTCGCCGAAGGGTTGCTCGGTCCTGAAGAACACCCCGGAAATGAAGAAGAACAGTGGCAGGATGAACGGAGAGAGCAACGGATAGAGCACGGTCGGCGAACTGGCGACGAACCAGCTGTGCCCGAAGACGATGATCAGGATGCCCACGCCGCGGGTCACATCCATCTGAATCCAGCGTTTTTTCACTTTGCAACTCCCGCTTGACGCGCTAACTCACAGTGGTTGTTCGAAGGCCCCCAGGGCCAGGCTCCCTACCCGGAGCCATGGGTCAATCGGTGCGCCAGGGCCGCAGCCAGAGCGCCATGCCGAGCAGCGCCAGGCAGCCGGCGACGGTGCCCAGGCCCAATTGCAGCCAGATACCGTCGATGCGGAACAGCAGGCCGGCGGCGAGCGCCATGGCCAGGGCGTTCAGTAGCCACAGCCGGGCCCAGGGCAGGGCGCCGAGCAGGGCCTGGCGACGCATCAGCAGCAGCGCGGTGCAGAGCACCCCGCCAAGGGCCGCGAGGGGAATCCCCGGCAGTCCGAAAATCAACGGCAGGACCGCCAGCAGCGCGGCGTTCAGCGCGCTGCCGAGCAGCTCGCAGCGCAGCGGCAGGCGAGTATCGCCGGCGGCGTAGGCGTAACGCGCCAGCAAGGCATTCCAGGCGCCGAACACCAGTGGCACGGCGAACCAGGCCAGCAGCGCCGGCAACGGCGAGCCGGCGGTCTGCCGCGGCAGCAACAGGGCCACCAGGCCGGGTGCGGCAGCGACCAGCCCGACCCCGGCCGGCAGGGTCAGCAGGCTGGCGGTCTCCAGGCCGCGGCGAAGCAGGGCCAGACGCTCGCCACCCTGGCGTCGGCTCATCATGCCGAGCAACACCTGGTTGAGGCTCATCAGGGCGATCAGCGGCAGGTTCATCAGCTTGCGCGCCAGGTTGACCCAGGTCACCGCGCCTTCGCCGAGCAGCGACGCCACCAGCCGCTCGACCAGCGCCAGGCCCTGGCTGGCGGCGTTGCTCAGCAGCAGCGGAGCGATGCGCCCGCCAAGCTCGCCCAGTTCGGTGCCGGACAGGCGCCAGTGCCAGGGCCGCCAGCCCTCGATCCATAGCGAAGGCAGCAGCACCAGCGGCATCAGCAGGCTGCCGAGCAGGCAGGCCAGGGCCAGTTGTTCGGGCTGGCTGGCCTGGCCGTGCAAGGCCAGGTAGAGCACTGGCGGCAGGTTGAACAGCAGCGAGCCGAGCCCGGCCAGGACGAAGCGCTCGGCGGCCTGCAGGGGGATGCTGAATAGCGCATGGAGCATCAGCCCCGGCACGCACCAGGCGAGGACCCGCAAGTTGGCCGCGGCCTGGGCGCTGGCCGTCTCGGCCAGGCCCGGGCCGAGCAAGCGCACCAGCCAGGGCGCCGCCGCCAGCAGCAGGAGGCTGAGCGCCACGGCGATACCGAGCAGCGCCGGGAGGATCGCCGCCAGCCAGTCGAGGCGACGTTCGCCCTGGCGTTCGAGGAACAGTGGCAGGGCCGCCGCGCTGAGCACGCCGCCGGCCAGCGACATGCGCAGGGCCTCGGGCAGGAACAGGGCGATGAGGAAGGCGTCGCTGCGCTCGCCGGCGCCCCAGGAGGCCACCAGCAGCCATTCGCGGGCGAAGCCCAGGCACAGGCCGAGCAGGGTGGCCAGGGTCAGCCAGAAGGCGGAGCCGAGCATCTCAGGCCTCGGCCCCGCGCTCGAGCTGTCGCTTGAGCTTACGATAACCCACCGCCCGCGGTTGCGGCTGGCGTTCCGGGAACAGCCGGCGGGCTTCCAGCAGGTTGATCCCGACCAGCAGCCAGAACAGGCCGATCATCACCACGGCGAAGCTGAAGTAGTGGTCGAACAGGCCGCTGACCAGCGCCGCCAGGATGCCGCCCGTACTGCCCAGCCAGATCGCGTTGTCGCGGGTCAGGCGGATCGGGCCTTTCTCCGGACGGGCTTCGCGCCACCAGCGCCAGGTCACCGCGATGAACAGCAGCATGCCGCCGAGGCCGACCTTGTACATGAAGTTCAGCCACAGGTTGGAGATGCCCAGGAGGTCGGTACCCGGCACCGGCGGGTCGACCTTGAAGCCGATTCCCAGCGGATAGCGGGCGACGGCCTTGGGGAACATCCGGTATTCGTCGAAGCGCACCTCGGTACTGGCGTTCTGCGGCGAGAAGATGGTCGCCAGGCGTTCCTGCAACGGCGGGTAGCTGAGCACCAGGACCACCACTAGGCCAACCCCGAGCAACAGCAGGCGGCCGGTGTAGGGCACCTTGCGCAGGGACATCCAGAACAGCACCACCGCCAGGCTGAGCATCGCCCCGCGGGAACTGGCGAGGAGGATCGCGGCGGCGCCGAGGACCGCCACGGCGAGGCCCAGGCCGCGCCGCCAGCCCTGGTTGGCGACCCCGTAGCAGAACGCCAGGGGCAGCAGCAGGGCCATGATCCCGCCGGTGGCGTTGGGGTGCATCCATGGCGAGCCCATCCGCGAGGAAAGCGCCTCCAGGCCGAACTTGAGGGTGTCCAGGTTGGCGTAGTTGAACATCGCCAGGATCGGCGCCATCCCCGACGCCGAGCGGTAGCGGATGAACACCGCGATGGACATCAGCAGCATCGCCAGGGTGCCCAGCAGCAGCGCGATGACCAGTGTCTCGCGGTTCTTGCGCTCTACCAGCAGGCGTCCGGCGAGGAACACGATGGACAGGTTGAGCAACCAGCGCAGCCAGTTCGACAGGCCGCTGGCCTCGGCCTTGATGCTGACCTGGCCGACCACGAACGGCAGCACGGTGAACAGCATCAGCCACAGCAGCATGCGCTCGGTGGAGCGGTAGCGCAGCGCCGGCGCCGGCGGCAGGCGCGAGAGGAAGATGTGCCAGAGCACCGCGCCCCAGGTCAGGGCGAGGATCGCTTCGCTGACCGTCGAACGGATCCCCACGTTGACCGTGGAGTAGGGCATGAAGGTCGCCACCAGGGCGAACAGCAGCAGCCCCCAGAACGGGAAGCGCAGGATGGTGACCGCGGCCGCCAGGCCGACCATGGCGGCGCCGGCCTTGGCCGGGCTGAGCATCAGCAGCGCTCCGCCGAAGGCCAGGCCGAAGACGACAGCGACGAGGTTTCCCAACGACATTCTCAACTCAGTTCCTCGATCAGTGCGGCCAGCCGTTGCCGGTAGGCTTCTCGGTTGAAGCGCGCGGCCCAGGCGATGAGTTCTTCCGCCGAGGCTTCGCGCGGCGCATCGGCCAGGCGCAGCATCAGGCGTTCCAGGGCGGCGCCGTCGCTGGGCGAGAAGCGCGGCGCCGACGGCGGGGTGACTTCGTCCAGCGAGGTGCCGCTGGCCACCGCCACCGGCGTGCCGACGCTCAGCGCCTCGACCACCGGCAGGCCGAAGCCTTCCGCGTAGGACGGTTGCCAGAGCCGCTCGGCCTGGCGGTACAGCGCGTGCAGTTCGGCGTCGTCGAGCCCGCCGAGCGCGTGCAGGCCGGGCAAGCCGCGTTGTTCCTCGGGCAGGTGGTCGAGGCTGCCGACCAGCACCAGCGGCGGCACGCCGGGCGCCTGGGCGCGCGCCCGGGCCCAGGCGCTGACGAACCAGGGCACGTTCTTGCGCAGTTCGCGGGTACCCACCAGCAGCCAGTAGCGTGGCGGCAGGCCGCGTGCCGAGAGGTCGGCGGGTTCGCCGGCGAAGCCGTCGACCTGGTTGGGCAGCACCCGGACTTTCCCGGCGACCCCGGGAAACAGCCGCACAGCCTCGTCGGCGCTGTACTGCGAAGGGGTCCAGACACGGTCGGCGACACGCAGCGCATAGGCGATCGACAGGTAGTCGCTGACTCGATAGACCAGCGCCTTCAGGCGGTTGGCGTGGTAGTTCTTCAGGGTGATCTGGAACAGGTCGTGGATCAGCAGCGCATAGCGCACGCCCGGCGGACGCGGCGGTAGCGGCAGGCCCATGTTGAAGGTGCTGATGTACAGGTCGATGTCCTGTTCGCGCAAGGCGCGTGGGAGGAACCCGGCTTCGAAGCGCAGGCGCTGGTGCGGCTGGTGCATCGCGGTGCGCGGGCAGCCCCACGGCGGGCAGACCGCCCGCTGGCGCAGCGGGTCGTCGAGAGGGGCCACGGTGAAGCGGGTCACCTGCGTGCCGGGCAGGCTTTCCAGGGCCTGCTCCATGGCATAGACCTGGCGGCTGATGCCCGAGTGCGGCGAGCTGCCGACGGTGCGGTAGTCGAGTCCTATGCGCATGCCGGCGCTCCTTCGGCGAGGCCGGCGTAGACCTGTTCCAGTTGGCTGGCGGCGACGCTCCAGTCGTGCGCGCGACGTACGTAGGCGCGGCCGTTCTCGCCCAGCGCGCGGGCCTGCGCCGGGTCCTGCAACAGGCGCACCACGGCGTTGGCGAGCTGCTCGGCGGATTCGCCGCCGAGGTAGTCCTCGCCGTCCCGCAGTTCCAGGCCGGAAACGCCCTGCGCGGTACTCGCCAGCGGCAGCCCGGCGGCCAGGGCCTCGAGCACCTTCAGCTTCGAACCGCCGCCATGGCGCAGCGCGGCGAGGAACACCGAACTGCTCGATTGCAGTTGCAGCAGGTCGGGAACGAAGCCTTGCCATTCGATGCGCGGATCGCTCCAGCGTTGCGCCCACTCCGCCGGCAGCGCATAGCCGCAGACGCTCATGCGCGCCTCGGGGCAGTGTGCCCAGACCCGCGGCAGGATCTCGTCGAGCATCCATTCCACGGCATCGACGTTCGGTGCGTATTCGTAGTTGCCGAGGAACAGCACGCGCTGCGCTTCGGGCGTCGGCCGGGCGGCGGCGAAGTGCTCGCAGTCGACCCCGTTGACCACCACTGGCACCGGGCGCCCGAGCATCGCGCCGAGCTGCCGCGCATCTTTCTCGGTCACGGCGACGACCGCTGCCGCCTGGCTCATCACCCGGCGTTCCCAGCGGCGGTAACGCCACTGGTCGTAGCGCACGAAGGGCAGCGCCCAGCCCGGCAGACGGTCGTAGGTGGCGGCACCGAGGGACGACTCGACGTTGTGCTCGGTGAGCACGAACGGCTGGCCGGCGTCGCGCAGCGGTCGCTCGTAGGGCTGGAAGCTATAGCTGTGCTCGACCTGGACCACGTCCCAGGGCTCGCGCAGCAACTCCGTGGCGGTACGTTGCAGCTCCGCCGACAGGCCGTTGACGCTGGCCAGCAGCGGGTAGGGCGCGAACAGCGCGGCGAGCAGCGTGGAGAGGCTGCGCAGCGGTCGGCGCGGCAGCACGACCAGGCGTTCGAGGAAGGGCTCCAGGGCCTGGCGGTCCTCGGCGCTCACCGGCTGCTTGCTGTGCAGCAGCACGGTGATCCGGTGGCCGCGTGCCGCGAGGCTGCGCAGCAGGTGGTACTGGCGGGTCTTGCCGCCGCTGGTGGTGGGCCAGGGCGAGTAGGGCAGGATCCAGAGAATACGCATGGGTGGCTTCACTCCCAGACCAGCATCTGCAGGCTGGACTTCACCGGGACTTCCAGGCCGTCGCTGCCGCTCAAGGGCGTGACCTTGCCGCTGAGCGGATCGTGCAGGGTGGCCTCCTTGAGCTTCGGCAGGCGCACGTTGCCGCCGCGGGCCGACCAGAACAGCCAGACGTTGCGACCGTCCTCGCGGGTCCAGCCGATGCTGAAGGAACCGTCGGGCAGGTCCTCGGTGACCGGCGGGTCGGCCGGGCGCAGCTTCGGCCCGGTGACCTTGAGGAAGCGTTGCAGGGCCAGGTAGACCGGCTTGGGGTTGGCGTCCAGGTCGAGCAGGCCGTAGTCGCGGTCGCGCACGCTGGCGCGCTGGTCGAGATCGCTGAGGGTGAAGAGGAAGATCCGGTCGTAGTCCAGCGCACTCATCAGCGCCAGGCGACGCAGCACGTAGTCGGCCTGGCCTTCGACGCCAATGATGTCCTGCAACTCCTTCGGCCCCTTGTAGGCCGACCAGCCCCACTCGGTGCTCCAGATCGCCGGCACGCCGGCGTTGCGCAGGGCGCGGTTGATCTGGTTGGCGTGGGAGACGAAGTCCAGGTTCCACGGGTAGTTGCCTTCCGGCAACTGGGTATAGGGGTGGTAGGTGGCGATGGTGCCGAGGCTCTCCACGCCCAGGTGGCCGAGGGCATCGAACATGGTGCGGCCGTCGGGCATCTCGCTGAAGAAGGCCATGCCGGCGGAAACCACCGGCTTCTCCGGGTCGACCATGCGCAGGGCGATGGTGCTGGCCTGGAGCAGCTTGGCGTAGCCTTCCGGGTCGGCCTTGGGCCGCCAGAAGCCGATCAGGTTGGGCTCGTTCCATACCTGCCAGGCGGCCACGCTCGGGTAGCGCTGCGAGAGCATCGCCATGCGCCGGGCGAAGACTTCCGGGTCGCGCGGCGGATACTGGTCCTGGAAGGGCGAATAGAACGGCGCGGTGGTGATGAAGCGGGCCGAGCCGACCAGGTAGAACACCGACTTCAGCTGGCGCGCCTCGAGATCCTTGACCAACTGGTCGAGGGAGGCCAGCTGGTACTGGTCCTCGGCGGTTTCCAGGCGGTCCCAGTGCAGGTCCAGGCGCACCCACTCCAGCCCCAGGTCCTGCAGGCGGTCGATCTGCTTGTTGTAACGCTCCGGGCTGAACCAGAGGAACTGCGCGTTGACCCCGAGGAAGTCTTTCCAGACCACCGCGCGAGGTGCCTTCAGTACCTGGATCTCGGCGTCGGCGGGACGCCCCCAGAACACCAGCAGCAGTACCACGGCGAGCAGCAGCGCGCTGCCGCCCAGATAGAGTCCCTTACGTGCCATGAACGGTTCCCACCATGTCGTTGAACAGTGCCTGGAAGCGCAGCGCGGTGCGCGGCCAGGTCCGCGCATGGCCGATCGCTCCGGCGCGCTCGGCCCAGGCCTGTGCCAGGCGGGGTTCGCGAGCGAGGTTCAACAACTGTTCGGAGAGGGCTGCCACGTCTCCCTGAGGGTAGATGGCGCCGTTGCCGCTGGCGACTTCCTCGGCGAAGGCACGAGCGTCCGAGGTGATCGCGCCGCGCCCGCAGGCTGCCGCCCAGGACAGGGCGCCGCTGGTGCCGCGCTGCTGGCCGAGCAGACCGAGTTTCTTCGACTCGCGGTACGGCAGGACCATCACGTGGTGGGCCTGGATGGTACGCGGGATGTCCGCGGCGGCCAGGTTCAGGTTCCAGTCGATGGCGTCGGCCAGGCCAAGCTCGGCGATCTGTGCCTTCAACTGGTCGAGGTAGTTGCCGCCGGCGCCGAAGGCCATTTCCGCGGCGGTGCCGCCGGCCAGGGTCAGGCGCACGCGCTGGCGCATCTCCGGCGCGCTGGCGAACAGGTCGGCGAGGGCCTCGAGCAGGTCCTCGATGCCTTTGCCGCGATAGATGAATCCGAAGTACAGCAGGCGCAGGGTGTCCAGCGACGGCAGCGGCACCATGGCGATCTCCAGGTTGCCGTGGTTGATCACCTCGACCCGCCCGGGCGGCAGGCGCATCCGCCGGGCCAGGCACTCGCCGCCCAGGCCGGTGAGGGTCACCAGGCGCGTCAGGCCCTGGGCCACGGCACGTTCTTCACGCAGGGTCAGCGGGTCGGCGAGCACCACGGCGGCCTGGGGCAGGGGAGAGGGCAGGCGTTCCAGCAGGTTCAGCGGCCAGGGCAGGCGCTCGCGGCGCCAGACCATGCGCTCCGGATCGTGCACCGTGGCGCTCAGCGGCAGGCGCGGGAAGCGCTTGCGCAGCTCGCGCAGGGCGATGAACTCGCCCAGGCGGCCGCCGCCGAGTTCGGCATGGACCAGGTCGAAGCCGTTCCAGTCGACGCTGTCCAGCCGGCTGGCGATATTCGCGCTGTCGGCCGCCACGCCGGCGAGCGGCGTGGCTACTTCGATGCCGAGACCCTGCAGGGCGTTGCGGAAATGACTGGCGTAGTCGGCGATGCCATTCTTTTCCGGCGGCAGGGGCGCGAGGAGGGCGATCCGCATCAGAACGCGCTCCGGTAGCGGGCGATGGTCTGCAGGACCTTGCTCGGCACCTCGAAGCGGCGCCGGTTGATGATGATCCCGTCGACCTTGCCGAACGCCGTGGTGAGGATGGTCAGCGCATGCTCGACCACCGGCACGGTGCTCTTCTGCGCCTCTACCACCAGGGCGATCAGGTCGGCGCGGCGCAGGGCGATGAAGGCCTCGCGGCTGTCCAGCAGGGCCGGCGCGTCGAGCAATACCACTTCACCCGGCTGGGCCGGTTCGCCGCCGATCCGCACGCGCACGCCGTTTTCCTCCAGCAGGCGGCGCAGTTGCTCGATGATGAAGGTCACGCCTTCACCGTGGCGCGCCGAGGTCAGGCCCAGGGTCAGGCCCTTTTCCTCGATGCGCGCGTAGGGCAGCAGCCCGTACAGCCGGTAGATGCTGGCGGTGAAGGCGTTGCTGCTCTCCGCGGTGCTGTTGCTCAGCTCCGGCAGGGTGGTCCACAGCGGCAGGCCGAATTTCTCCTCGACCAGGCCGCCGTCGTGGATGCGCTGGTCGAGCAGGTAGCAGAGATAGACCACCAGCAGGCCGACGGCGAGGCCGAAGGGCACGGCGAGGAACAGCATCAGCAGGGTTTTCGGGAAGATCCGCCCGGGGTTGTAGGTGGCTTCCTCGATCACCGAGATGTTGCTGATCTGGCTCTTGTCCAGTTCACGGTCGATCCGCGATTTCTCCAGGCTGTCGACGTACAGCGCGTAGTTGCGCTCGGTGGCGTTCAGCTCGCGCTGCAGGCGCGCCAGGGTCGGCTCGATGTCCAGCGCTTCGCGCCGTTGCGCCTCGAGTTCGGCGAGCTGCTTTTCCTGCTCCGCGAGCTGGGTGCGCAGGGCCGCGTTGTTGCTGGTCTCGTCCAGCAGGACCCGTTCCAGGTGAGTGGTCAGGGTGTTCGGCGCGCGGTCCTCGGAACTCTGCACGGTGGCGCCTTCGTCCTGGACTTCCTTCTCCAGGGCACGGATCGAGGCGTCCAGGGCCTTCACCGGCGGCGCGTCGTCGGTGTAGGTGCGCATCATGTCGGCGCGTTCCAGGCGCTTCTGGTTGAGCAGCCGGCGCAGGTCCTGCTGCGCCGGGTTCAGCGCGATCTGCCGCACCGTGACGATCTCCCTGGGCAGCCCCTTGAGTTGCTGGCGGGTGGATTCCAGGGCGCTGTCGGAGGAGGCGATCAGGCGGATCGAGTTGAAACGCTCGCCGCGCAGCACGTTGATCCGCTCGGACAGGTCCTGCAGGCGGTCCTCGATGCTGGATGCGCCGATCTCGTTGAGGTGCTTGAGGATCTGCGCCTTGTAGCTCTTGATCTGCGCCGCACTGTCGGCAGTCTGCGCCTCGTAGAAGGCGTACAGGCTCTTGCGGCCGAGCGCCTGGGTGCGCTCTTCCATGTAGATCTCGATCCAGGCCTTGACCACTTCCTGGGCGACTTCCGGCTCGCTCCAGGTGAAGCTGATCTCCATCACCGTCGAGCCGGCCGCATGGGTGACCTCGAATTTCTTCTCGAGGTCCTTGGCCAGGCGCTCGACCGCGGTGGTTTCCTCGATCACGCCGAAGGTTTCCAGGGTCACGCGAATCCCGTCGAACACCGCGCCGATGGCCTTCTTCACATAGAACTTGGTGCGCTTCCACAGGCCCTCCGGCGGCGGCCGGTTGGCCAGCACCTCGAGGTAGCGCTCGGCCACCTGGCGGACGATCGGTCGGCCGGTGAGCAGGCGTTCTTCGTCGACGATAGGGTCGCGCTGGGTGCTCGGCATCACCAGCGCCTGGCGGTTGCTGATCTCGATCGGCAGGGTCGAGTCACGGCCCGGCTTGACCAGCAGGCGTGCGTTGGACTCGTACTTGGCCGGCAGCAGGAAGGCGCCGAGGACGATGATCACCACCGCGCTGAGGGCCGCCAGCTTGAACTCGCGCTGGTAGATGAACAGCAGGCGCAACAGATCACGCAAGGAACGAATTTCTATCATGGCGATGTCGCTCCTCAGCGATCGTTGTTGACGGTGTAGCTGACGCCGACGCCGATGGACTTGGCGAAGGGCAGCAACTGGTTCAGGTAGACGTCGACGCCCTCGATACGGTCGCCGACCATCGACTTGGGCACGAAGACGATGTCGCCACGCTGCATGGCCAGGGGCTTGCGGCCTTCCGGCCCGATCTTCATCAACTGGCTGAAGTCGAGGAAGTAGGCGTGGTAGCGGCCTTCCGAGTCCTCGCGCATGAGCGCCACGCGGCGGGCGTCGCCCACCGGCAGGATGCCGCCGGCGCCGAGGATCGCCTGCTCCATGTTGTTGGCGGCGGGGATCGGCACGGCCGACGGGTTGCGCACCGCGCCGCCGACGAACACCGTATTGCCCGGCGCCTGGTTGATGTTCACCGTGACCCGCGGCTCGCGGTAGATCGGCGCGAGCTTGGTGGTCAGCTCGTTGGCGATTTCCTGCGGCGTGCGGTGCGCGGCCTGGATGCGACCGATGAACGGATAGTAGATGCTGCCGTCGTTGAGCACGGTGTACAGCGTCAGTTCATAGATGGTGGCGACGTTGAACGCCGAGAGGGTCGGCATCTCTCCGGCATCGCGGACGATCCGCAGGGTGTCCCCGACGCGCACCCGCTCCATCGCCGGCGGTAGCCTGGCGAGTTCTTCCAGGGCACGCTTGCCGCTGTCCACGGTGTCGCTGTCCGGTGCGGGAATCCGTGCGGGGGTGTTGCATGCGGCCAGGGCGAGCATGGCGAGCATGAGGAGGGTGCGTTTCATGAGGGAGCACTTCCTGTAGGTCATGATGTTCACTTCCAGTAGCCTGGAAACATGCTGATGCGGCGCTTGAGGGCGACCGGCAGGTGGCGTTCCAACTGGCCAAGGCGGTAGCCGAGCAGCTTGAACGCGCTACGCAGCGCTATTTCAGGTACGCGATACAGGGCACCGGCGGCACGCAAGGCCTGTATCTCGGCGAGGACATAGCGCTTGCCCTCGCCACCCGCGCCGCCGAAGGCGGCACGTATCCAACGCTCGCGGCCGTAGAACACGCCGATGTCGAAATAGCGGCGGAACTCTTCCAGCAAGCGGTAATCGTGGGAATGGTAGACCTCGGCGCTGGCCGCGTAGCGCACCGCGTAGCCGGCCTGCAGCAGGCGCGCGGCGACGTAGGCGTCCTCGCTGCCGATGACGTCTTCGGGGAAGCCGCCGACGGCCGCCAGGGCGTCGCTGCGGTAGGCGGAGAACGAGTCGGAACTGAAGCAGGTCTTGATCCCCAGTTCCGAGGCGTCGGCCAGGCGCTTGCTGCGGCTTTCCGGCGGGTAGTTGAAGCGCCGCGCCTGGGCACCGAGCAGGCCGGCGCCGGGGTGCGGCAACTGGCGGCCGTAGGCCACGCCGATGTCGGCCTCGGCATAGAGTTCGTCGAGCAGGTTGGCGAAACTGTCGGGCGAGGCGGGAATGGCGTCCTGGGTCAGGTAGATCAGCGCGTCGGCCTCGACCTGCTGGCTGGCCCAGCGCCGCGTCCCGCCGTGGTTGAAGCTGGCCGGCTCGATGACCTCGACCCGCGCGCCGAAGGCGCGGAAGCGCTCCACCGTGTCGTCGCTGGAGCGGCTGTCCACCACCAGGATGCTGTCCGGCTGCCGCCGTTGCGCGGCCAGGGCCGGCAGCAGCCGGTCCAGGTGCGCGCCGGCGTTGCGCGTGGGAATGACCAGGGCGCAGCGCATCAGGCTTTCTTCTCGTCGCTGGCGGGGGCGCGACCGTAGATGTCGTTGAAGCGGACGATGTCGTCCTCGCCGAGGTACTCGCCGCTCTGTACCTCGATCATCACCAGGTCGATGATCCCCGGATTGCTCAGGCGGTGGCTATGCCCGGCGGGGATGAAGGTGGATTCGTTGGTGTTGAGGAGAAACTCGCGCTCGCCGTTCTCCACCAGCGCCATGCCGCTGACCACGATCCAGTGCTCGCTGCGATGGTGGTGCATCTGCAACGACAGCGAAGCCTTGGGGCGCACCACGATGCGCTTGATCTTGAAGCGGCGGCCTTCCTCGAGCACGGTGTAGGTGCCCCAGGGCCGGCTGACCGTGCGGTGCAGGCGGAAGGCGTCGTGGCCGCGACGCTTGAGTTCCTGGGCGACGAACTTGACGTCCTGGCTGCGCGCCGCGTCGGCCACCAGCAGGGCGTCGGGGGTGTCGACGATGATCAGGTCGTGCACGCCGACGGCGCCGACCAGGCGCTTCGGCGAATCGATGTAGCAGTTGCTGACGTCGTGCAGCACGCTTTCGCCGCGTACCTGGTTGCCGTTCTCGTCCGCCGCGCTGAGTTCGCGCAGCGCCTGCCAGGAGCCGATGTCGCTCCAGCCGATGGAGCAGGGCACCACGGCGACCTTGTCCGAGCGCTCCATCAGCGCGTAGTCGACGGAGATGTCCGGCGCCTCGGCGAAGGCCCCGGCGGCCAGCTCGCGCTGGCGGCACTGGCCGTTCTCCAGGCTGCTGCCGTCGGCCAGGGCGGCGCGGGCGGCGATCAGCACCTCCGGCGCGTGGCGCTCCAGTTCCTGCAACACGGTGGCGGCCTGGAAGCAGAACATGCCGGCGTTCCACAGGTACTTGCCGCTGTCCAGGTAGGACTGGGCGGTGGCCTGGTCGGGTTTCTCGACGAAGCGCGCGACCCGGAAGCCGTTGCCCAGCGGGGCGCCCTGTTCGATATAGCCGAAGCCGGTCTCGGCGCGCTCCGGGGTGATGCCGAAGGTCACCAGGTAGCCTTGGGCCGCGAGTCCGCGAGCCTCGGCCACCGCCGCGGCGAAGGCCTGCTCGTCGCGGATCAGGTGGTCGGCGGGAAGGATCAGCAACTGCGCCTGGTCGCCGAAGTGCTCCTGCACATGCAGCGCGGCGGCGGCGATGGCCGGCGCGGTATTGCGTCCCATCGGCTCCAGCAGCAGGTCCTGGGCCAGGCCGCTGCGGTTGACCGCGCGGTAGTCGTCCAGGGTGCGGAACAGCAGGTCGCGGTTGGTCACCGTGAGCAGGCGGGCGACGTCCGGCAGCCCGGCGATACGCAGGAAGGTCTTCTGCAACAGGCTCTGGTCATCGGCCAGGCGCATGAAGGGTTTCGGCATGCTCTCCCGGGAAACCGGCCACAGGCGGGTCCCGGAACCGCCGGAAACGATGCAGGGGATCAGCGGGGCGACGGCGTTCATCAGTAGACTTCCTTGGTCAGGAGTACGGCTGGCACCGTACGGAACAGGATGTAGAGGTCGAACCACACCGACCACTTGGCGATGTATTCGAGGTCGTATTCCACGCGTTTCTTGATCTTGTGCAGGGTGTCGGTCTCACCGCGGTAGCCGTTGATCTGCGCCCAGCCGGTGATGCCGGGCTTGACCCGGTGGCGCGAGCTGTATTCGCTGACCGCCTCCTCGAAGGGAATGCCGGCGGCCTTGGTCGCGGTGGCGTGGGGGCGCGGGCCGACCATCGACATGCTGCCGGCGAGCACGTTGAACAGCTGCGGCAGCTCGTCGATGCTGGTCTTGCGGATGAAGCGGCCGACCCGGGTGATGCGGTCGTCGTCGCGGGTGGTCTGGCGTTCGGCGTTGGCGTCGGTCCTTTCCGTGTACATCGAGCGGAACTTGAAGACCCAGATCAGCCGGTTGTTGTAGCCGTAGCGTTTCTGCCGGAACAGCACAGGCCCCTTGGAATCGAGCCTGATCGCCAGGGCCACCAGGGCCATCAGCGGGGCGAAGAGGACCAGCGCGATGCTCGCCAGGACCAGGTCCTCGCAGCGCTTGATCAGCGGCGACCAGCCGCGCAGCGGCAGCTCGGACGCGTTGAACATGGGGATCCCGGAGACATCGACGATGCGGTTGTGGGCATGCCGGAAGGCAGCCATGTCCGGCACCAGCAGGACGTTCACCGGCAATTGCCGCAGGCGATGGACGATGGCGCCGATGCGCCCCTCGGCGAACCAGGGCAGGGCGACCAGCACCTGGTCGACCTGTTCCTGGCGGATCAGCTTCTCCAGGTCCTTGGTGTTGCCCAGCAGCGGCAGCGAGTTGTAGTTCTCCGGGACCCGCTCGGAGCGGTCGTCGATGAAGCCGATGATGCCGGAGCGGATGTCGTGGTTGCGTACCAGGTATTCGGCCAGGTGCATGCCGCTCTCGGTGAAGCCGAGGATCACCGTGCGTTGCAGGTACATGCCGCGTTTCATCCAGGCCCGGTACAGGCGCAGCACCAGCAGGCGCTGCACGCCGAACAGCAGCAGGCTGCCGGTGAACCAGAAGATCACCAGCTTGCTGCTGAGGTAGGGAAACAGGCCCAGGCCCTGGTACATGAACAACAGCAGGCAGAACGCCGAGGCCCAGGCGAAGAACATGATGCGGAAGCGCAGGCGGTTGCTGAAGATATCGTCGGAGTAGACGTCCAGTGCCTGGAACATGATCACCGTGAGCGCGCCGAAGAACAGCAGCAGCCCGAGCATGTTGCTGCGCAGCTCCACGGGAACCAGGCCGGGGTAGTACAGCAGGAACAGCGCCGGGGCGATGGCGGTGAGCGCGTGTACCAGCTTGGTCGCGACCAGGAAGTACTCGATGAATCCAGCCCGTGTCAGCGACAGGCTATCTACCGACTTCGAATGCATGTTGTTTGCTCTGCCGATCACGGGCAGTCCATTGAGTGGATAGGGAAGAGCAAGGCGGTGAAGCGTCAATTTAGTGACTATTTTTCATTTGCCACGCGGTTTAGTCATTTTCCCGTCGAATAGGTTCATTCGTCGATAGTGGCTTTGTGATAGCTATCTTAGCATTCCCAGGGAAATATCCGTAGTCTGGGTAAGTTTTTTTAGTCAATTTATTGACGTATTTCTGGCGCCAAACTTTTATCCAAACAGTAGACGAGGAAATCTGACGCCGCCAATCCGCGAGCGCTCTGGCCTGGGAAGCGAAGCGGGGCGAAAGGTGAGGGCAGGCCGCGCGGCCAGGTGGCCAGCCGCCGGTTCGACGACCCGCCTGTCCACTGGCGCTGCGGGCTGCCTGGGCAGGATGCGCCTGCGGTTCCATGACGCAGGTTGGCCGTTCGAGCGTGCCGGTCCGACCTGGGGGGCTTGGCGGACGTTTGCCCTCGTCGAAGGCGGAAGAGGTTCGGGCCCGCGGCGTGCGCGGACGGCTCTACCAGAACCAGCCGCCGCGCGACAGCTCCTGCTGGCAACTGCGGTACTGGGCGCCGAACAGCGAGGCGCGGGACTGGACCTTCTGCGAGACGTTCTTCAGCCATGGCTTGGCGTCGTAGCTGCGGTTGCGGTAGCCGCCCCAGCCCTCGTGGTAGTTCAGGTACTGGCCGTAGGCGTCCCACTTGGAGACGCCGTTGACCCGCTGGCTCTTCTGGATGTACCAGCCCATGAAGTCCAGGGCGTCGGCGAAGTCGTCGCGGCTGGCGCCCCAGCCGCCGGCCTCGCGCTTGTAGTCGGCCCAGGTCTCGTCCTTGGCCTGGGCGTAGCCGTAGGCGGAGCTGACCCGGCCCCAGGGGATGAAACCGAGGAAGTAGTAGCGCGGCGGCAGGGCGTCATGCTTGAAGGAAGATTCCTGGTACATCATCGCCATCGGCACCTGGACCGGCGCGCCCCAGCGCTGCTGCATCTTCAGCGCCGCCTCGTGCCATTTCGGTTTTTCGCGGAAGATCTCGCAGAGGTTGTCGGGATTGGCGGGGGGCTTGGTGGCGCAGCCGGCAAGAGCCAGGAGCAGGGCCGGCATCGAGAGCCGCAGCATGAAAGGGGTCCTTTGGCAGACGTCTGGGTCGCTTAACGCTGGCGCTTTATACCCGCTTTCCGGCACTCCATGCATCCCCAGGCCGATTCCCTGCCTGCGGGGGGCGTCGGCGCTTCCTCAGGTCGGCCTGGGCGTCTCGGCCTGGCCGGGGGCTCCCTCCAGGCGCGGCCCCCAGTCCTCGACCTGGCCTTTTTCCAGGCGCCGCTCCAGGGTGCGCCGCCAGGATGGCGTCAGCGGCAGCGCCAGGCACTGGCGCAGCAGCTCGGCGTCGGCCCGCCTGTCGAACAGCACCTCGGACAGGCGCAACAACGACCAGTCCGGATGGCGCCGTTCGACCAGTTGCAGGATATCGCCAGCCGCCACCACGCCTTCCTCCAGCACCCGGTAGTACCAGCCGGTGCGCCCGGACTCCTGCACCCTCAGGGACATCCCGGCGACCTCGAAGCGGTCGTTGAGCTTCCAGCAGGGCATGCGCCCCTGGGACACTTCCAGCAGCGCGGTCCCGGCCCGCACGCGGTCGCCGAGGCAGACGTCGGCTTCGCTCCAGCCGCTGGTGCTGAAGTTCTCGCCGAAGGCGCCCGCCTGCATCAGCAGGGGGTGTTCGCCCAGTTCGGCGATCCAGGCGGCGTAGTGTTCGCGTGGGTAATGGTGGATCGCTTTCTCGACGCCGCCATGGACGCGCAGGTCGCCCTGTTCGTCGCCTTCCAGGCCGACGGGGGTGACCCTGAGCGCACCGTCGCGCGGAGACTTGGCGATGCCGCTGCGCGAGCCGGGGCGGGTGAAGGGCCGGGCGCAGCCGGTGAGAAGGGCATCCAGGGGTAGGGCAGGCAGGGGCATGGGAGGGTTCTCTAAGATGCAAGATGGTATCGACTAAATACAATATAGAGTCCGCCAAGCCTTCGCCCGCTGTCAAGCCGCCAGACCCTCCGGATGCGTCGATAGCCTCGGCGAGCCGGGGGCATCCAGGCCCCCTAGTTGAGCTGCCGTGGGGTCCCGACAGGAAACCGCAAAGGCGCCGGACGTCGCGATACGACGTCCGGCATCGGCGGCCCTCAGCGCAGCCCGTAGCCCTTGTCGACGATCAACTCCTGGCCGTAGAGCCCGGCGGATTTCGACGACAGCAGGAACATCACCACGTCGACGATTTCCCCGGGGCTGAGGAAGCTGCCGTCGACCAGGCGCTGGTTGATGCTCCGGGTGACAGACTCCGCCTGGGCATCGCTCAGGCCCAGCGACGCCCATATCGGGGTGGCGGTAGGGCCGGGGGAGACGAGGTTGATCCGCACGCCTTTTTCTGCCCATTCCACCGCCAGCGTCCTGGCCTGGGCGATCAGGGCCGCCTTGGAAGCGATGTAGGCGGCGAGCCCGGGGAAGGTCACTTGGCTGAGGAAGGTACCGATGAAGACTACGCTGGCCGGTTTGCTCGTTTGCCGGCTGAGCACGGAAAAGGTGTTCAGCGCCCCGGCGCCGTTGACCCGCCACTGCTGCTCGAACGCCAGGCTGTCCAGGCCGTCGGCGAGCTGGGCGATGCCGGCGTTGGGTACCAGGTAATCGACGGGGCCGATGGACGCGGCACGCGAAGCCAGGGCGTCCAGGTCCCGTTCGCGGGTGACGTCGCCCGCCAGCCAGTGCAGACGCTTGCCGGAGTGGGCGTGCAGGCTTTCCGGCGGTCCTTCGCGCCTTGCCATCGCCAGGACAGTCGCGCCGTGCCCGAGCAACGTTTCGGTCAGTTTCAGGCCGATGCCGGAACTCGCGCCGGTGACGACGGCGAACCGGTCGTTGAATTCACTCATGGGAATCCCTCGTGGGGTGATGGAGATACGGGTCTTCGATAGGGATGGATCAACGCGAGAGCGACGGGGCAGGGATGAGGCGGATGCCCTGTACCTGCACCTGGTCGCCGGCGTCGAACCGGGCGTTGGGAGAGCGGAAGCGTTCGGTCGTGCCGTCCTCGTAGCGAACGGTGTAGGCGTTTTCGCTCAGACCGGTTGCCTGCTGGACGGAGGCGCCTCCCAGGGCTCCCAGCGCGGCCCCGGCGATAGCGCCCAGGGGACCGCCGAGGGCCGCGCCGACCATGACGCCAACCACGCCGCCGGCGCCGTAGCCGACCGTTCGGTCCCTATCTGCGGAAATCACTTCGGCGGAGTGGGCGAGGGGAGTCGTGGTTGCCAGGGCCAGTGCGATGAGGGGGAGCATGGGTTTCATGGGAAATCCTGAATGGGAAGGAGTCGCCATTGGCTTTCCATTTCCCATGCCAGGTTTTTTATTGATGTAGATCAATGATTTGAAGGTTTATGAGTCATATTGACACGATCTTTTTGCGGTCGTAATGACCCGCATGTAGTCGGTTTGACTCTGCGCCGATGACAGTTTCGGGCGCTTCGGAACGGCCTCGTCGATGACGCTCAACGATCGGGGCGAGCGGGGCATTCGACCGTTTGAGCAGGCCCGCACGATCGGGCAAGGACTCCCGAGGAATAGGCAATGACGAGGAGGGGAGGATGCCCAATAGTGACCGCGAACGAATGCCGGCGGCTGCGCTACGGTTGTCGAAATGCCAGACAGGAATAATGACGCTTTGAAACTTCCCTCGATACGGCGAGCCGCCATCGGCGGACATCACGATTCCCCGCAATTGCGCCAGGGGCGTTTCCACAATCTCAGCCCCAGGCCGGCGGACATGCCGGCACCCGGTGCCCGGGTGCTCTGGAACGCGCTTTTCAACAAGCCGAGAAGCACCGTCCCGCGGCAGCCTTTACCCGTGCTCAGCCCGAGCCGTGCCGAGCTCGATGCGACCGTCGATGGCAGTCTGTTCCGCCTGGGTCATTCGACCTTGCTGCTGAAACTGGCCGGTAGCTGGTGGCTGACCGACCCGGTATTTTCCGAGCGCGCCTCGCCGTTGCCGTTCGCCGGGCCGAAGCGTTTCCATGCGCCGCCGGTGGCATTGGCGGATCTCCCGCCGATCCGTGGGGTAGTTCTTTCCCACGATCACTACGACCACCTGGACCGCGCCGCGATCAAGGCCCTGGTCCCGCTCGTCGAACTGTTCCTGGCGCCGCTCGGCGTAGGCGACCGCCTGCTGGCCTGGGGCGTACCGCCAGGCAAGGTGCGCCAACTGGACTGGTGGCAAGGTATCGAGGCTGGCGGTTTGCGCCTGACTGCCACGCCGGCACAGCACTTCTCAGGCCGTGGGCTACATGATGGGAACCGTACGCTGTGGTGTTCCTGGGTGATCGAAAGCGCCGAACTGAAGCTGTTCTTCAGCGGAGACAGCGGTTACTTCGATGGTTTCGCCGAGATTGGCCGCCGCTACGGACCGTTCGATCTGACCATGCTGGAAACCGGCGCCTACAACGAACATTGGCCGTACGTGCACATGCACCCGCAGCAGACCCTCCAGGCTCACCGGGATCTTGGCGGGCGCTGGCTGCTGCCGATCCACAACGGCACCTTCGACCTGGCCATGCATGCCTGGTACGAGCCGTTCGAACGGATACTCGAACTGGCCACCGAACACGGCGTGCGGGTTTCCACGCCGATGATGGGCGAGCGGATCGACCTGCAAGCACCGCATGCCGGCCGACGCTGGTGGCGCGAAGTGGTCGACAGCGAAACGCAGGTGCAGGGTTACGGCTGTTGCAGAAGCTAGGTCGGCGAGCGATCGCACGAGGGCTCCAGACGGAAGCCGCCATGGAGTCGCTTCGAAATGCGTGATGCTGCCCTAGGTCCTGCGAACCTGTAGATTCGCATAATGTATATTATGTTAAATTAAATGCTATGTTAGAAGCCAGGATGATTCAGTCCTAAAGCGTCAAGGCTAAGGGGCTATCGCGTTGGTTTGTATCTACGGTAGAGCTCCAGAATCGCCTACCTGTTGGCACAGAACAGCCCTTCGATTTACGTCAGCACTCCCCTCGTCCATGCTGCTTTTACGAACAGCCAGAGAAGCCATGTGCGAGGGTCGAGTTGTTCCCACGCAGGTCAGCATCAAGCCCGATCTGGCGCTGTACGGTGGTCGCTAAGCTGCTACCTTCAACGCTCAGGCGTCCTCAGATGTCATTGCCGAGGGCCTGGTGGTTGCGATGATGACGTCGTCCTCTGAGCTCACCGTTGCCAAGTACCCCTCAGATCTCATCTCGTTGACTAACCTCCGGTTTGACTCGGTGTTTCTTACCTTGATCTTCTTGACCTTCGCGCTCACGGTTTTGAAGTCCTCATCGTCGAGCAACCCTAGAGCTGCGGCAACCTCCGGCCACTTCATCCCAGGAAGACATTGTGTCAGCATTTCAGAGCGCTGCTCCGAGGTTAGGCTCGCGTTGCGAACCAGATGTCGCAGCACAGGCATCAGCGGATCAGCAAACCTTTCGCCAGCTTTATTGGCCAGCATAGATACACGGCCGAGCTCTGGAACCGCTTCCGGTTTGCTTTCAATCGTCTCTAGGCTAAGCCCTGACCACATCTGAATTTTCTGTGTGAGTGGCAGCGCTTTGCTTTTGCTCAGAGTGAGCATCGAGTCGAGCTGGAGAGAGCTGATATCGATCTCTGCCTTTGCTAGATCCCACCGTTCAACCAGGTACTGGCCTTCGAGATGTGGGCAAGTATTCAGTACGATCTCCCTGACTTCCGAGCTGTATGGCAGAAATGATGAGGCTACCAGCATGACCCACCGCCCTTCAGGTAGCGCTGCTTTTATCATTGATAGGTCTTGAAGCACGACGCCATCGAGCAATATTTTGAGCACGTCATTACTGATACTGGTGGAGCTCAGAAGATACTGTTGCAGCGACCAGTCTGCGCTCGTTGACTGCCACAGCTTGCCCTTGAGAGACGATGCGTTCCGAACGATGAAATCGGTGAACACCGTTGTGGGTTCTGATCCGGTTTCATCGCCCGAAACGTGGCCGTCTGGCGCAATGAGTTTCTCAAAAAAAATCCACACAGCGTCAGCTTTGGCTACCAGGCGATCACTCTCAAGTGCTTTTGCCCAAAGATGACTCGGGGCGTCAGTGAGTGCTTGTAGGTCACAGGTCGTGTGATCGAAGAGTCTATTTGTCAGGTCGTGATCTGCGTCCAGTTCTGCTAGTAAACTGGCCAAGGAATCGCTTGATTCATCTAGGACAGCAGACTGATCTAGCAGTGCGCTACCGAGCTTATCGGCGTGAGAAAGCAGATAATTACCGAGCCCATTGATGCCCAAAGCCTGCAGCCTACGCAAGGACACGATGCCCACATCTGCAGGTTCGGATTTGGCGTCTTTAGCATCCTGTCCAGCTTCCGACTTCGCGCATATCAGCGATAGCATTGGCAGGTTGATCTTGATGCAGCCCCAGTCGAGCAGCCTTTCGAGGTCTTCGAGACTCATCGCATGGCCCAGTGAGGCAAACTGGATTGGGTAAGCCCTGAGCCACGCCCAGGCTCCCACATTGCTCTCCAATCCTGGCATCAGTTGTGAGGCGTCTTCTAGCCCGTTGACTGTAGGTACCAGATCCGTCGAAGCGTCATCGGCCAGGGTCTTGAAGTCGGATTCCGACAGGTTGTCGACGATTGCTTTGACGAGGGACTGACGGGCTTCGCTTCCTTCAAACACACCGCCCGCATCCCCCGCGTCCCTCGCATCGAAAAGCCTACGGAATAGTTTGGGTTCGAGTCGGTACACGGAATTAACAAATCCAGCCGCTTCTGTTCGGCTCAAAAGCTCGCGTACAGCGATGGCCATTCGCTCGGTGTGTTCGTTTAGGCCGCTCCTCAGTACATGGCTTAGCTGGACGTCTGCTAAGGCAGTCGCGAGCGAGGTCGGGCGGGCGCTGAGACACGCGATCAAATCGACGATGATCCCCCTACCCTCGTCGAGCTCGTCGCTCTTAAGCTTGTCCAGCACGGTACTCGGGTTGTCGACAGGCGTGGATACCTCAGGCAGCACACCACGTCTCAGTGAAAGGATCAGATCTTTGTCACCAGGCGTCAGTGATCCTTGATAGAAATAACCTAGGTAGTCGGTATAGTCAGCGTCGAGAAAGCCATGCTGCATCAGATAGCTCACGACGTCCAAGCCCGGAAGATTGCTCCTTACGACCTCTCCATAGCCTTTCTTGACGGCGGACGTGAACGACATCCTGATGACCTGATCCGATTGCCTCTGCACCGCTGCGATTTCGTCTGCGATGGTGCTAAGTCGCCGCCCAAGCAAAGCACGCCGCCTTTCATAGGATGTAACGTTGAGTAGCTCAGCCTTTGGGACATTCCGAGATGGGGTTCTAAATGACCGCCCATAGTGATCTATGGCTTCCATTGAGAGGGGCCCGGCTTGATTCATTAATACGTCGAATACCTTGTCGGTCACGAACTGCTGAAGTGTGTACCGGGTACCAGTGATTAGGACATGGGTTGCCATGTCGATTTCGGTCAATCGAAGAAGCGTGAACCAAACGTAGGCCCTCAGCTCAGCGACATTGTTGGCCAGTTCGGAGGCCCGGTCATCCCGCTCACGTCGCAATTCGTCAAGCCGTCTGGCGTAGGCGCTGTTCTGCTGTGCTTTCCAGGTCTCAAGCCCCTTAATGACGCCATAAATCGCCCCCCGCCGTTTGACCAGGTCGGCGTAGGCGCCTGGATGCAGATTGCGAATGGCGACTATCGCAAACAGCTTGTCTGGCTCAAGGCGTAGGCCGCTGGCAAGGATATTTGAAAACATATCGAACTCATTGACGATATTTTTCACCAGCCGGAGGTCATCGATATAGTAGCAGACCGTCTCCACCAGTCGACGGTCGAGGTGTTCGCCCAAGGGTTTGGATTTGAAGGTTCGAAGGTTCAGAAGCTCCATCATCTTTTCTTGGGAGTTTTCCGAGTTGATGACGGGGATCACTGGAACGATGAGGTCAAAAAACTTGGTTTTCTCGCCGACGACGAACATTTCATCGCGCAGCGCGTAGACAAAATAGACAGGTCGTTTCACCTGAGGTGATTGCTTGATGATGAAATTGATTTCCCGCAATCGGGTGAACACGTCATGAATGCCGAATCGGTCGAGATCCTCAATGATCACCACGTCAATGCTGCTTCGCTCAAAGCAGTAAATGATTTCATCGATATTTTTGTGCAGGACGGAGCCATGGTGGGTGGTCTCCAATTTGCCGCCTTTGAGTGTCAAACCATCAATACTGAACAGCGAACAGAGCCTCAGGCACGTGTGCAGCAGGAGTATGCACCCTAACGCCGCGATTCCGACTGCGAGCGGGCTCGGGATCCACAGCAGCCATTCCAGGAGCCAGGCCGGTTCAATCTTGGGCAGCTTCTCTGCCACAGGAACGTACAGCCTCAGCGCCGCCAAGATGAGGAGGCCGCAGCAGAGTGTTTTCCACCAGATCTTCAGGCTTGAGGCCTGGTCGATCCTCTTAAGGCGGGTCTTGGGAAGAGTCTTTGCAGGGACGGAGTATAGTAGTTGCTGGACGATCGTCTCCTCGATCCGGGCAACCAGATCAGATTCAGCCTTGTTTTCCTCGGATTTAGATTCCTGCCCAGCCTTGGCAGGGGACTCGGATGAGCGCGGAGACTCCGAGGCCAGGTCGGTATAGGTAACAAGCTCATACGCCCCAGCGATCTCAGTGTCCTTGCCGAATGTGGCCAGTGAAACAAACGCGTAGACGAACTCAGGGTGTCGATGGACGAAGGTTCGAAGCACGCTGCTCTTCCCTGCCCCGTACTCCCCGGTGATCGCGATGTTCCTGACTTGATCGTTCTTCAGACCATTCAGTAATTCACGCTCATACCGCTGGATCTTCCCTGGCTCAATGAGCACTGGAGTTAACGGCTGGAACAGATTTTCATGAGAAGGCGTGGCCAAGAACGCACGTGCGGCCTGATAGGCGCTGACGGCCGCACATGGGTACCGCTTCAAGGCGGCTAGCTGGCGGCGAGTCTTATTACTCCCGGCGTTATAGGCATCTAATGCCCGGTTGTAGATGGCGCGTAAGCGAATGAACATCCGTGTCTCCAAGCAGGCTGGCGGCTACCAGGCATTCATCTGCCGAAGATTGAATTATCGATCTTGGGTCTGAGCGGGAAGGTGAACTTCCGGTGAGCCTGATGCGAGGGTTACGATGATAGCTTACGGCCATCTCCGCCTGCGAACCCTTTGTAGTGGTCAACCCATCCCGGACAGTGGGTTGAGTTTTTCTTCGGCCACCGCAGGTGGTACCGCTGGACTTCCTGCGCCGTCAGGTAGCCAGTCGGCGGGACCCATTCCGACTTCAGGCTGCGGAACAGACGCTCCATCGGCGAATTGTCCCAGCAGTTCCCCCGGCGGCTTATGCTCTGCTGCATCCGGTAGCGCCACAGTCGCTGCCGGAACAAGCGGCTGGCGTAACTGGCTGAATCCGAATGGAACAGCACCTATTGTGGCTTGCCGCGCTGTTCGTAGGCCATGTCCAGGGCCTTGATCACCAGCTCGGCATCCGGCTTGGCCGAGAACGCCCAGCCGATCACCCGCCGTGCCTGCAGATCCAGCACCGCCGCCAAGTAATGCCAGCGGCCTTGCGCCCAGATGTACATGATGTCGCCACACCACACCTGATTGGGACGCTGGACCGCGAACTCGCGGTTCAGCCGATTCGGGATATCCGGCCGCTCAACCATGGCCTGTCTATAGGCGTGCGAGCCCGGTTGCTTGCTGACCAGGCCCAGCTCACGCATCAACGCGGCGCGCATCGACCCGACGACGTCGAAGACGGTGGACGTAGTAGCAAGACCGCGCCACATCGAAAGCTGAACAGACCACTTCCACCGACTCCTGCTCACTCAACTGGTCTATCAGCGCGTACGATCGAGTTCGTCCGACATCAAGAGAGCGGTAGCCTTTTTTAGGATCGCTTTCTCCCGCTCCAACCGGTTGATCCGGGCTTCCAGCTCCTGGATCTTTTGCTGCTCAGGCGTCAACGCCTTGCTCTTCGGGGTCACACCCTGGCGCTCCGCCTCGAGCTGCTTCACCCAACGGCGCAAGGCCGAATCCACCACCCCCAGCGAACGGCAGGCGTCGATATGGCTGTAGCCTTGGTCCAACACCAGGGCCGCGGCCTCTCGTTTGAACTCGGCGGAAAACGTACGTCGTTGCTTGCTCATCAGACACCTCTCTCACGGCAAGGATTGTCGCCTAAATCGGTGTCCGGGATTACAAACTGCCCTTCAAAGCTAGCTATTGGTCGTTCTCTGCCGGTCTCAGATCCGATGCAAATGCTTGGTCTAGTCAAATGCAATCAGGTGGTCAAGTAAGCGCAATTGCGCAGCGGCGAGCGGTAGTTCAGTGCGCTGCGGATGTTCGTCGTTGTAATCCTCTCTCCCCTTCAGGGCCTGACACAAGAAGGGCATAATGGCATAATGCAGCCACCTGCATCGCTTGCTGCCAGGGAGCGATGACGTAGCGATAAGGAAGTCGCCCCGCAATGCTCTTCCCTTGCTTTCCGTCATTTCTTGATATCCGTAAATCATCACTACCCTCTCGATGCAACGACCAGAGTTGCGGGTAGTTCAAGGAGAGACCGTGCGTTCGACTCTGCCACCACTCACTGGTTTGCTGATGCTTGGTCTGGGCGGGTGTGTTTCGTTCCATCCCGCCGGTCCCATCGGCGCACCTTCAGAAACAGCGCAAAGCACCTACCCGCACGCTGTTCAGGTGGAAGAGGTACAGATCACCGACAGGAAAATTACCAATGCTGACTGGCGCCGTACCGTCAGCGCGGCCCTGACCCAACAGATCGGGCAGCATGTCGAGCGCGGTGAGTATTTCGGGCGCTTGATCAGCTTTCCAGCGAAGGTCGAAGGCAATGACGTTGTGTTGAAGTTCAGCTTCTCCTCGCTAGAAGGCAAGCGAACCCCGCATCCCGGCTATATCCCAGGTACCCTGCTGACACTGACTGCATGGATCTGGGTGAACGGCCCAATCTACGTGGACAAGTACGATCTGGTCGGTGACCTGTTGATCGAAAACGCTGAGGGCAAGGCGCTGGCCAGCAGCCACAAAGCACTGGACGTCCAGCAGAACACAGGCCTCTGGGATCACGACTATGCCGCCTTCTCCCTGGGCAGTGTGCAACTCACTCAACTGGTGGAGTCGCTGCTGAAGGATGCCACTGCGCAGTTGCCCTGCCCTGAGGGGGAGCCTTGTGAAAGCAAGCCGGATTGACCAGGGAACGGTTGCAGTCCGCCAAACCGGTAGTTTCACCATCCAAACAGCAACAACGGCGATTCAAAGCATTAGCCACTGCAAGATCATCCAGAAGGCCGATGGCTACGCCTTTTTCTCACACCCTACCGATAGCACCCCCCAGAAGGAGGCAGCGAGAGCAGGGTCACGCTTCGCGTGACGCGCTATCCCTCCTCGCCCAAGGACGAGGTTTCTCGCGCAAGACTGATGAAGAAATACCACCTCGCGCTATTAGGCGCTCTCTGCCTGCAACTCACCGGCTGCATTTCCTATTCGCACCAGCAGCAGGCAGACGCCAGCGCTTGGCCGATTCCACTGAACTCGGCCAAGCCCACCGTCAGCCTCAAGGTCGATACCGACTATCAGTTCAACGGTACCCCCAGTCAGCGCGGATTCAATCTACCTCGCCTGGAGAGACTGCTGATCAAAGAGTACCAGAGCAGTCAAGCGTTCGAGCAAGTCGCGCTCGGACTCAATACTGCGGACGTCTACGCCAAGGTGAAGGTTAGCAACCATGAAACCGGCAGCATGCTTCTGGCGATCCTCTCAGGCGCTACTTTACTGGTGATTCCGGGAACCTTTGACAATGAGTGGATCATGGAGACTCGTTTCTTCGATGCCAATGGCAAGGAACAAGGACGCGTGGTCAAACGGGAGATAACGACTACCTGGACGCAGCTACTGCTGGTGTTCGCCCTGCCCTTCAACGAATCGACTGATGAGATCTTGGCCAAGTTGGCACGGAGCACTCTGGAAGAAGCAAGTCAGCGCAAGTTGCTCTGAATGACGTTACGGTAGGGGGCATCAGTAGGCCGACCAAAACATCTTGGCGTAAGACTGGGTAGGTGTGATGATCAAGGCAGTCAATGTGCCCGCGTTGCAGTGACCTGCCCCCAGTTTTAGTACCGCTGCCTAGTTAGTAGGCCCTGGGGTTGATATTAATTTTTCCTGCTTCAGCTGCTGCTGGCGAGTTCGCCAACTTGCAGCAAATTCTGCCGGGGTGAGATTGCCAATCGCGCTGTGCGGTCGGTGTTCGTTGTAATCCCGCCGCCAGGCCGCGATGCGGATTCTCGCTTCGGCCAGCGAACAGAACCAGTGCTCATTGAGGCATTCGTCCCGGAACTTACCGTTGAACGACTCGATGAAGGCATTCTGCGTGGGCTTACCAGGCTGAATCAGCTTCAGCTTGATGTCGCGCTGATAGGGCATTTGATCCGCCGCCCGTTGCTCAGTGCATCGAAGACGAAGTCCATCGACCAGACTTGGTTTGGTGCGCTCGGCAAACTCAGGCGTTCGCGCTCCACCGCGACGCCATGGCGGCGGCGCCGCCGTTTCACCATCAAGCCGGCAGCGCGGTACAGGCGATAATAGATCCGCTTGTGGTTGACCTGCACGCCAGCACGCCGCAGCAGGATGTGCAGGCGGCGATAGCCAAAGCGCCGGCGCTCTTGGGCCAGTTCCACCAGTTGGGCCTGCAGCTCGGTGTTTTGCACACTGGCTCGCGGCTGGTAGCACAACACCGAGCGGGACAGCCCGATCAACTGACAGGCACGACGCTCGGAGATGCCGGTTCGCGCCTGCATCTCCTGCATCTCCTGCACCGCCTCCCGCCGTGCTGTCGGGCTTACCCTTTTCCCCGAGCGACCACTTTCAGCGACTCGATGTCGAGGTGGGCCTCGGCGAGCAACTTCTTCAATCGGCTATTTTCCAGTTCAAGATCCTTCAACCGTTTGGCGTCCGCCACGGTCATACCGCCAAACTTCGCCCGCCAAGTGTAGAACGAGGCATCACTGAAGCCGTGTCGGCGACACAGTTCCTTCACCGGCACACCGGCCTCCGCCTGCTTGAGGAAGTCTAGAATCTGCTCTTCGGTAAAACGCTTTTTCACTGCCGTCTCCTGCTCGGAAAACGGACTCTACTAAGTTTGACGTGGTACTGAAATCGGGGGGCAGGTCAAGCCGCCAACAGATTCCGTCTGCCGAGGATCCGGGGCGCGCGGAGGTTTGTCACGCCCCTTCAATAAGCTCCTTACGAACATGGAGCCATGAACATTCGCAGCTATGACTGCGACACATTACCATTAGCGCTTGGTATAAAGGCGATCATGAACGAGATACATCGCCCATAAGTTAAATTGAATGCATCGTTTATCAAGCCCTCGATCTTTTGCGCGCCGTTCTCCTCCATGCATGGTTTGAAGCCTTTAACTCGAATCCCATCCCTCGACGGCTCGCTGTGCAGGTCAAATCCCGGACAGATCCGGCAGCACCCGCACAAGATGCCTGCTGCCGATCTTCGGTACCGCCTCTGCACGGAGCCCACTGCATGAAATGCTGTATCGCCGATACGGGCCCGTCATGAGCAAATACTCATCCTCACGCTGAATGTCCCGCAGCCATGACGGTCCATCTATGCCGCATATTCGCAGCCTGCCGGCTGCTCTGGCACTCCGTCTGGACAATGGATTGGCAATCAACAGTCGAATGGATAGATCGACGTTGAATGCATTGGGACGACGTCCGCTGTCTTGAGTCGAAACCGGAACATGACATGAAGATGAAATTGTAGGTATGTTCCATTGACGATGACGGCGCTGCTGCAGCAAGCGCCGTCCTGCATTGAATATTCAAAAAGTGCTCTGGCGGGACTCATCTTTCTATTTGAAGATGAAACCAGCAGGCAACCATAGCAGAAGGACGACGGATGTCACCTAGCCCCTCCCCCGACGAGCGTCGGCTTGTATTCGAAGCGCGCCGACTGACCATTGAAGCACTGGTGAAAATCTATCTTGAGCAGGTTTCTTCCTCAAGGAACCTGGTGACGGTCTACCTTCGCCTCATGTTCACGTTGTCACTCGGTGCCCTCGCCGGCGTGATAACTCTATATGGGACCATGCTTCGCTTTGGCACTTCGGCCAGTATCAGCATGATTACTCCCCTGGAGGTGGTTCTTGCTATCGCAGCGCTTGCGGCCCTGGTCACTTCGGCTCTGCTTTCCGCGCGTGCGCTCCAGAAAAGTGCATTCGATGTCGCTCCGCTCTTGCATAACCCATTTCCAAGCGCGGACTCGGTGATCGATTCAATATTCGATGCAGACGATATCGATGAGCGGCAAATACTCAGAAAGCTTTATTTCGCCCTGGACAAGACTGTCGAGCATCAGCCTCCTCTCAGGCTCAGCACTCGTCTGATCACCCTCTTCCTTATTGGCGGTCTTTTCCTGACCGGGGCATCCTTTTTACTGTGAAGAGCGCGTTCGGTCTTTATGGTTATTTATCATCATCGATCAGGGGAGTACTCCAGATCACCAGTTCAAGGGCCGCTGCGATCTGAATGCGATGATCGGCAAGCCGGACGGGCAACAGGTCCTGGGCACGCTCCAGCCGGCGCAGCAATGTGTTGCGATGCGTGCCCAGCGCTTCTGCGGTCTGGGTGACATTGCAGCCATTGGCCAGGAAGGCGTGCAGCGAGCGCTGAAGCACCGAAGGCTCCGTCGCCAGCCGCCCCAGGGTGCTCAAGACGAACTGCCTGGCCGCGCGGTCGTCCTGGGTCATCAGCGACACCATCCTCACCTGGTCGATGGTGGCAACGGCGGGTGCGCCCGCCAGGCGGCCCATCAGCCTTTGCGTCGTCAGTGCCTCCAGATGCGAGCGACGGAAGCCATTGACTCCCGTGCCCGGCGAGCCGATTGCCGCGCGAATCCCTGAAAACCGCAGTGCGATGCCTTGCAGCAGGTTCAGGTCCAGCGGTTTCGCCGCATGGCTCCAGACCCACAGGGTCGCGGGGCCGGCGAATACGATCAACGGCGCCGCCGTGCCCGTGAGTTGCGCCAGGGTACGCGCCACATCCTCCAGAAGGCGGATCTCGGCGTCCGGGCTTTCGCACCAGACCAGGCCGGCGTAGTGCTTCTGGAAAAGGCTGTAGCCCAGCCGCCTGCCGAATTGCTCCGTATCCACATCCCTGCCCTCGAGCAGCCGACTGACCAGGCTTCGTTTGTCGATCGGGTCGTCATGGGCCTGGGCGCTCTTTTCTTCGAGGATGATCTGGGTCACCACACGCATGTTGCTGTCGATGAACTCCGAGATGGACCGCGACGAGACCTCCAGGAATTCCTCAAGCACCCTGGGATCCTGCGTCAGGTTGAAGGCCATCTTCATCCATAGCTCCCAGGCGGTGTTCTGTGTCGACCTCGCGACATTCATCAGCAGCTCGGACAGCCCTCTGCGGGCGAGTTCCCTGGCCGTGTCCACCATGTCGGCCGAGACGTAGGGTTGCACCGGTTCTCCGGGGCGCTGCAGATTGGCGTTCGCCCAATGCAGCAACTCTGCGCGGTTGGCGCGCCGGCACGCCGCGAGGATGACCGGGTCCTCCAGCAGCTTGGCATCTTCCGGTGAAGAGAACAGCGCCTGATTGAGGCGCTCGACCCACTCCGGCGGCAGCGTCTGAGCGAGCTCGGCGCCTTTGCGCATGAGTTCACGAACGGCTTCCGATGGGCGTGGCCAGGAGGATGGCGTACTGGTCATGGGCGGTGCAAATCACTCAAAAATCACAGAGGAAATGGTGCAGTTCGTACCTTGGCGCAAGGTTGGGGGAAACCTAGCATGAACTCACTGCCTGAACAAAAAAATACAAGGAGGCGCCGTGACGCTCCATGTTCTTTTTTTGGGGTTTAGCGCAGTGGCAAGCGGGCTTGTTCGCCGGTGCCCGTTGCCCGGGCAGCGACCCGCCTGCGCCAACCGTTCCTTCAATCCGGAGTTCTTTCAATGTCAGCCTCTCGCGATACCTTCAGCCTGCCCGTCGTAACCCGCTCGACTCCAGCGCAAGAGATTGCACTGCTGAGCGACCAGGCAGGTGCGGTGATCATCCGCAACTTCATGACCCCCGAACAAGTCGCACGGATCAACAACGAACTGGACGCTCCCCTGGCCGCGCTCGAGGCCGGCTCCAAGCACCAGCACGAGCTGATCGCCGAGTTCCATGGCCGCCAGACCAAACGGCTCACCAACCTCGTCACCCACAGCAAGACCTTTCGCGAGGAGATCCTCGATGACGACCTCTTTCACGACCTGGGGAACGTGCTCTACGCCGCGGAGTGCGGTGACTGGTGGCTGACCACGGCCCAGTTGATCGAGATCGGCCCAGGCAACAAAGCGCAAATGCTGCACCGCGACATGGCGCAGTACCAACCGTTCGTGGCCATGAATAAACATGCGCCGCGCACCATCACCAACCTGATGCTGGCGCTGACCGATTTCACCGAGGAAAACGGTGCCACGCGCTTGATCCCCGGGAGCCAGGACTGGGATGACTTCGACGATGTAGGAACCCCAGAAATGACGATCCCTGCCCTGTTGAAAGCAGGAGATGCCGTGCTGTTCGGCGGGAAAGTCGTTCATGGCGGCGGGGCCAACGTGACCGCTGACTTCTACCGTCGCGGGCTGACCATCCCGATGCAGGCTTCGATCATCACGCCTGAAGAGGCCTACCCGTTGATCGTGCCGCTCGAACTGGTCAGAACGCTTGCTCCGCGCGTTCAGAAGATCCTCGGCTTCCGCTCCCAGTACCCCAATGGCAGCCCAGGCCTGTGGCAACATAACTACGCAGACCTGGCCGACTATCTCCAGCTCTAGAAGCCTTCCACGCTGGCCGGCCTGGCCCCGAAGGCGCCAGGCCCAACCGAGTCCCCGGACAAGCAAAGAGGCCGGTGAACACTTTCATTCCTGGCGGGGCATTACTCCGCGACGTGAAAACAGCAGCGGCGTGCCGTCGGCGTTGAACAGCGCCGCCGTCAGCGAAAGGCCGTCAGCCGACGGTGCTTCCTGGAAACTGTTTCCACCATCCCTGCTCCGTACCTTCAGTCCGTCAAGCCCGACCGCCAGTACCCGAGCGCCAGCCACTGCTATGGATGTGACCGAGCCCTTGCCTTGCGTTGGCACTCTGCGAAAAGCCTTGCCATCGGCAGAGCCCTGCAACAGGGTGCCACGCTGACCACCCAGCAGCAGACGCCCATCGGCCAGCACCGCGCCAGACCACAGGGTGCCCTCATAGCCGGTATCCAGGTAACGCCAGTTCTTCCCCTGGTCGTCGGAGCGCAGCACCTGCCCATGCTCGGCCGTGGCGTACAGGGTGCCGTCGTTGTCGGCAAACAGCCCCATCAGGTTGAGGTCGGCCCGCTTGGCTCCTGGAGGCGCTTGCAACGGCTGCTCCGTCCATGTCTTGCCGCCATCCTCGGTGGTCAGCACCAACGACCAGAGCCCTACCGCAACGCCCTGCCGGGCATCGAAAAAGTGCACGGCGAACAGCGGCCGGTCTTCTTCGCTCGACAGGCGCTGGACCTGCCAGGATTCCCCGCCGTCGGCGGTGGACAGGATCGCGCCCCAGTGACCCACCGCCCAGCCGTGCCTGGCATCCACGAAGGACACACCCGTCAATGGCGTGGATAGTGGGACCGAGCGTGCCTGGCGCCACTGCCTGCCCTGGTCGTCGGACAACAACACGACACCGTGGTCGCCCACGGCAACCACCCGCTCTCCGGCCCAGCCGGCGGCCAGCATGGTGGCCTGCGTGGCATTGCCCGCCTGCACGGCCGGCACGGCCTGCAACGGCGCGGCCTGGAGAGACATCAGCGGCAATCCTGCTGCGAGCAAGGCCGCGGTGAATGAAACCCTGAACTTCATGCTTCTCTCCTCAGTGCACCAGCGCGCCGATCATGCGCACGGGACGTTTGCGCGGGAACGCCCGCTCCAGCCATACGGCGAAGGCCGGCAGCACGGTCATGGCCATGACCATGTTGACGACGAACATGAAGGCCAGCAGCTTGCCCATGTCGGCCTGGAACTTGAGCTCCGAGAAGGCCCAGGTGGCCACGCCAACGGCCAAGGTGATGGCGGTGAAAATGGTGGCGACGCCCACCTCGAGCAGCGCGTACTCCACCGCCTTGGTGATCGTCTGGCCATGGGCCAGGTGCAGTTGCAGGCGGTTGTAGATGTAGAAGGCGTAATCGACGCCAATGCCCACTGCCAGCACCATCACCGGCAAGGTGGCGATGGTCAGGCCGATCTGCAGCTCCTTCATGAACCAGTAGCCAATGAAGGTGCCGATGGTCAGCGGCAGGCAACACACCAGGACTGCCCGCAAGTCGCGATAGACCACGAACACCAGCAAGGCGATGGCGGCATAGACGTAAAGCAGCATGGGGGTTTCGCTCTTCTCCACCTCTTCGTTGATCGCTGCCAGGACGCCGGCGTTGCCGGAGGCGAGGCGAATCGAAATGCCTGACATCGGATACTCGCTGCGGAAGGCCTTGGCGGCGTCCACCACTCGGTTGATGGTCGTGGCCTTGTGATCGGCCAGGTACAGGTGCACGGCCGACATGCTGCAATCGGTGCGCATCAGCCCGGGGGTTCGCGCAACCTCGGTGGCCAGCGCGGCGTAGTTCATCGGGTCGATGGGCACCGCCGCCATCTTCGGGTTGCCTTCGTTGTAGCCCTCGTTGAACTGACGCATGGTGGTGGAAAAGGACGCGACCGAGAGGACGCCGGGCACCCCCTGCATGGCCCACACGAAACGATCCTGGTACTGGCCCAGGGCAACATCCTCGCAGGCCACCTCGGAAGGAGCCTTGTCGACTTCGAACACCACGCTGAGCCAGTCCAGGCCAATGTCGTAGTTGCTGGCGATGGAGACCGCGTCGCGATTGAAGCGCGAGTCCTCGCGCAACTCCGGCGCACCCGCCTGCAGCGTGCCGACGACGCGGTCATGGCTTTGCCAGATCGCCGCCAGGAACACCGCCAAGGCCGCGCCGAGCACCCACTGCGCCTTGCGTGGCTCGGCGAGCCGGGCCAGGCCCCGCAGCCAACGGCTGCGACGCTGCCGGGAAACCTCCTGGGCGGCTGCGTACTTGTCGTCGACGCGCAGCAACGACGCCATCAACGGCAGCATCACCAGGTTGGTGACGATCTTGTAGGCCACGCCAAGCGAAGCCGTGATCGCCAGTTCCCGCACCATCGGGATCGGGATCAACAGCAGCGTCACGAAGGAAACCAGCGCGGTCACCAGCGCCAGCGTCCCGGGAACCAGCAACCCGGTGAAGCTCGAGCGTGCCGCCTCTTCGGCGCTCTTGCCGATGGCGATCTCGCGCACGATGAAGTTGATTTGCTGAACCCCATGGGAAACCCCGATGGCGAATACCAGGAAGGGCACCAGCACTGCCAGCGGATCGAGCCCGTAGCCCAACAGGCGCAAGCTGCCGAACTGCCAGACCAGCGAGGCCAGCGAACAGACCAACGCCAGCAAGGTGAAACGCAGCGAGTGGCAATACCAGTACACCGCCCCCGCCGTCAGCAGCAACGCCAGCAAACAGAACTCCAGCACGGCTGAAGCTCCGTCGGCGATGTCGCCGATCTGCTTGGCGAAACCGATGATCTGGATTTCGAAATCGCCGTCTTCGAAGCGCTGGCGGATCTCTTTCTCCAGCCGATGGTTGAAGGTTACGTAGTCCAGATGGGCGTCCTGGCTATCGTACTCGTTGAGTTCCACCGTGATCATCGCGCTGCTCTGGTCCCGGGAAACCAGCGTACCGATGAAGCCGCCCTGGGCAGTGGAATTGGCGATCTTCGCGATGATCCGGTCATCCAGGTGCTCGGGAGAAACCGTTCCGGGTACCAGCGGATCAGCACGAAAACCTTCCTCGGTGATTTCGTTGACGAAGGCGTTGGGCGTCCACAGGGAGCGCACGCTGCTGCGCGATACTCCCGGGAGGAAGGTCACCGCCTGGGTGACGTCATACAGCCGCTTCAGGCCCGGGGCGCTCCAGATATCGCCCTCTCGGGCCTTGACCACGATGGTCAGTCGGTTCGCCCCCAGCAGGTCATTGCGGTAGGCCTCGAATGTCTCGATGTATTCGTGGCCTACCGGCAATTGCTTTTCGAAGCCGGCATCCATGCGCAGCTGTACGGCGAACCAGCCCATGATCAGCGTGAATACCGCCAGGCTCGCCAGCACCAACCGGCGATGCCTGAACAACACACCTTCGACATATGACAACAGGCCACGTATCGGGGCCTCAGGTAGCTTTACAGAACCGTTCACGGCAAGCCTCACAAGGTGCGGGAGATCGCGATGCCGACATAATCGCGGTCACGATAAAGCTGGTCGTAGGGCGTCTCACCGCCCATGAACTTCGCGTAGTTGAGGGAAATCTGCCAACTGGCCGGGTTCCGCACGAAGTTCAGGTACAGGTTCATGCTGCTCGCGTCCTCGGTGAAGGTTGCGCTGAGGTTCGGTGTCCGTCCTCCCAGCGACCGTGCATAGAAGACGCCCGGCGTGACCTGCCAGCCCGGCAACAAGGTGCCGTCATAGGTCAGGCTGAAGTCCAGGTTGATCCCTGAAGAGGTCTTGTCGCCACGGGACTTCGGCGCTCTGGCAGGATCCAGCTGCCAGGCATTGAGTCCCGCGGCGAGCGGTTCGCCATTGACCTCGTCATGCAGCCCCGGGTACTTGATGACCACCAGTTCGGTCAGCAAGCTGCCCGTGCTGGCCCCGCTGAAATCCAGAAGCGTCGGGGAATTGGACGGCGTGAAGCTGTACAGGCCTGTCAGGTGCCACTGGAATTTCTTCTCGTCCTTCCAGCATTTGCCGCCGTTGCCGGTACACAGGTCGATGACCGGGTTGAGCATGACCGAGTCCTTCGGCCGGTACGACAGCTCCGTACCGACGGCCCAGTCACCGATCGGCATGTTGGCACTGATGCCGTACATCATCCGGTCTTCCTGGTACTCCCAGGTCGGTGCCGCCGCGAAGGTGTTCGGGTCGAGAATGGCGACACGCAACGATGGCAACTTGTCGTGATAACGCATCACGTAGAAGCCATAGGCGACGTCGCTGTCCTCCGGCTGCCAGCGCAGCGAAAGGCCCCACTGGCCGCTGTCGCGGGCGTCCTTTTCGGAGAATCCGTAGTCCCCCCTGCCCTCACCCAGCGCGTTGGTGGTGGACCAGTAGCTGCCCACCGGCGGCAATTCGCTCTTGTTCCAGCGGAATTGATAGTAGGCCTCGACGTTGACACCCGAGCCCAGGCCCGACGCGACACTGAGCATCGGCGCCGGCAGCACGGCCTCCTTGAGCTGCACGCCGGGGCGCGCCAAGGCCTGGTAATCGTAGGCGTTGGTATTGTTGATGCCACCGGCCACGAACAGGCTTTCGCCCCAGTTGATCACCTGGTTGCCCAGGCGTGCGCGGACCCGCTGCCCGCCCACGTCGAAGCCTTTGCTCACCCACAGGTCCAGCAGGCGGGCCTTGAACGCGAGGTCGTCGCGAGCGTCGTCGCTCAGCCCGTTGCTGCCGACGCTCTCCGGGGTGTTGAACGACAGCGTGCCGGTGGTATCGGTGGCAGCGAAGTCGCGGATCCAGGTGCCGCGCGCCATGAAGGTGATGTCCTCGGGCATCTTCAGCAACAGCTCATGGGTGCCCTTGAGATAGTTGGTGAACATGTCGCCGCGGTCGTAGTTCAGGTCGCCCTGGTCGGCCACGCCGGAGCTCTGCGCCAGGCAGCCGGAGGGCGCGTTGTGCCCGGTCGGTCCCTGGTTGATCAGGTTGCAGCCCCGTGACTCGGTACGCAGACCCATGCCTGCGGTGATCGTGGAGTCGAAGGAGCCATTGAGGGTTTCGGTTTCGAACGTGAATCCCATTGCCAGTGGGGTTGTGCACGCGATGACAAGGCCTGAGGCTTTCGTAATTATTTTTTTCATGCTGGCTCTCGATCTGGCGTCGGTTAGCGCTCGCTGATGGCTCGCAGATTGTCGGAGGTGAAGAAGTCACGCTTCAGGCGGGGGGAGCCATTGTCTTCGGTGAGCCAGCGAATATCGTTCTTGCCCGCACCGATCGAGGTCATGTCGAAGAGGTAGCGGCCATCCGCCAGGTTGTACTGGACCTGGGCCTGGACGTCGCAGGCGCCTGTCTCGTACACGGGAATCGAGAACCCTTCGCGCACTTTCCAGATCTGCCCTTGCTTGTCGTAGTCCACCGCCAGCAACGGGTTCCAGCTGTCCTCGTCGATGTAGAACATGCGCTTCGGCGCCTGATGGCGCATGCCTTGACGGACATTGGCCTCGACGACCCAGACCCGATGCAGCTCATAGCGACGCGACTGCGGCGCAATCGAGTCGTTGCCGGCAAACGTCTCCACCTTGGCGCCAGTGTCGTAGGCACCGAAATCGTTGTAAGGCACCAGCAACTCCTGCTTGCCGATCAGCTTCCAGTCGAAACGGTCCATGGTGCCGAAGAAGACGTTCGCCTCGTCGACGGTGTACTGGTTATCCAGGCCGATCTGTGGCGCATCGTAGGAGTACGACGGCATTCGCCGCACGCGGCGCTGGCCGGGGAAGTAGTAGAAGGTCGTGGCCTGTTCGCCGGCCACGGCAGTCTGTACCGCGGACTGGCCGGCCAGAGCAGCCGGCTCGAGGTAGTTGAAGAAGGTCGCATTCTCCAGGCGGCCAACTGACGAGAAGAGCGCACTCCCCTTTTTCCCCCAGGGCGTGAAGAAGAAGGTATCTGTCGACTGACGTAACCATTCCCCCCCCTTGCGTGGAGAAATTCCGGAAATGGTCCGGGGAATTTCGACGCCAACGCCGCGGTAGCGCATCTTCATGTTCCACATCACCTCGGCACCGGTACTCGGCATGGGGAACGGGATGCCCGGAACGTGAGCCTCGTCCAGAGCGAGGCCGGCAGCATCGAGCTTGGCGAAACCAACGTTCTGCCGGGTGTTCTCGACCACGAAGTCCGGAGCGCTACAGGTCCGACGGGTCGGATACACATCCATGCGATAGCCGGGAATCCTCTTGAACAGCTCGACCTGTCCGGGGGACAGCTTGCTCGAGTGTTGCGCGAGATTGTTCGCGTCGATGCTGTAGAGCGGCTTGTCGCCCTTGAACTTCCAGTGCTCTCCTCGCACCTGGCCGTAGCTCCATCCCTCGTCCTGCTGTCCAGGCTGCGTCCAGGCAGGAATATCCCCGCTTGCACTCGCTGCGATCTCCCCGCCCAAGGGGGTCAGTTTCGACCCCAGCGCCTCGGGGCCCTGGGGCGCAGCCTGGACCGAACAGAGCACGGTCGATACCGCGAGGGTCATGAACAACTGCTGCTGGAAAACACGACGGGTGGGCGCTTCACCTTCCAGCCGTTCAGTTACATCTTTCATTGGATGGCTCCTCACACAGGGCATGGACCGGTTGCTCGACCTCCCAAGGGGATGAAGTCGGCTCCTGTCGATAATGATCATTTGACCTGATCAATTGACCATGTCGGACGATCATGAGGCAAACCATATGCCAGTTCTCTTTCATGTTTTTTTAATTGTTATAAATCAGGCGGTTATGGAAAAAGTTCTGTTCCAGGCCCAGTGCCCTGTGCACCACCTTGGGAAGTAAAGAAACATGTGTTACCTGGAGATGCTTGGTAACAGGGCACAAGAGAGCTTGAGGGGAACTTTCGTAGATATCGGCTCGGGCATTTTTAATTGTCGTTTCGCCTCGGGTCAGAGGGAGCGATCGGATATGACCGGTCATGAATCGAGCAACTTTATCCGACAATGCACGCTCCGCGGCGGAGCGGGACTATAGCGGATGTAATGCCTGCAAAAAAAACCGCCCCGAAGGGCGGTAAAAGGCAGGGCCAGGGCCTGCCATGGAGTTACAGCAGAACAGTTCTGCCAGGTTATCGGGTCAGAAAGAAAAACTTGTCGCGCCGTATTGTTTATCGTGGACGAGGAAACGCTTGGCCGTATACCTTGTTCGAACGCTCCAGCGCACCATAGGCATAGTACAACTGCACCATGGAATAGGACCAAGCCAGGAAGGCCATGGTCATGAAGACCATCTTCGTGTCGTCTCCCGGAATCGGGAAGAAGTCATATCTGAGCGCTACTACCAGGCCCGCCAGCCCGCCAGCGATGGTGGCCAGAGTATGGAGGGCTTCGCCTGCACGGGCCAGTTGCAAGGTGAAGTAGCAAAGATACAAGGTATAGGCTGACCACATGAATACATAGAAATAAGGGAGGAATCCCTCGATGATTCCAGACAGGAAATAGACGCCGGTAGCGGCAAAGCCAGCTACAAAAATGAGGATGTCCTTGGCGGGCGACGGTTTGTAATCGTGGGTAACTGCCATTAGCCCGAGCGTAGCGATAACTGGCACTCCCACCCCTCGCGAAAAGGCGTCGAGAAAGATCGCGATGTTGTAGTTGGCTTGCCAGCCGGTGGCTATGAATGTAGTGAAGTTCGATGCCGAGATACCTACGATCAAGAACTCCAGGCCAAGCAAATAGTTTTTCCGCCTGATGAATGCAGCGCCATAAAACAATCCGGAAATCACCAGGAGAATACATGAGAGCAGAGCGAACAAGTCTCTCGGTTCCACGTTAACTGCCCCTTCAGATAGAGTTGTATCGATGCCTTGTGTCTAATCGGTGCAAGGGAGTACGGGCATAACCCCATTAACTCCCCGCATCGTTATCAGCCGTTCAAGGCTTTGTCTTTGCGCACTTTCTTGTCGGTCCATGCATCCATTAGCCTGGCGGCCGCAAAGGCCGTCTTTATGGCGCACCATTGAAGTGGCTCGGGTAGCATGGATGGCGTCTTGTGTTCCAGCGCCGCTAGCAGCGGAGGCTCTCCACCGCCGATTCGCTCGGCGAAAAGCGCGCCCATGAGCGATTGAGTGGCAAGGCCATGCCCTGAACATCCCGCCGTATAGAAGATGTTCTGCCTGGCCCCTGTCACCCCGACCACGGGGAGGAAGTCGTAGGCCCCGCTGATATACCCGCTCCAGCAATGCCGAATGGCAAGGCCCTGCAAGGAAGGAAAACGCTCGCGCAACACTCTCGACAACGCGGCGTAGGCGGCGTGGTCCGGAACATTGGGTGTCTTCGAGCCGTAGGCATAACCCAATTGCTTCACGGTCAGCAGCAGGGTGTCATGGGCCGTCAGGCGATGACTTTCCATGGTGTAGTGCGGCGTAATGAGGCCTTCACGCTCTTGCCAACCCAGGGACGCCAGTTGCTCCGCCGATAGCGGCTGGGTTTCGATTGCCGAAACCCGGATCGGTGCAACCTTGTTGCGGAGCACTCCCAGCTGAGGCGTGTAGGCGTTGGTCGCCAGAACCATTACAGGGGCGGTGGCGATACCCTGGGCCGTATTGCAGGTAATCACCTGCCCTTCACAGTAGGAAAGCACCGGCGTGCGTTCGTACAATTTCACGCCAGCCTTGATTGCCGCACGACGCAGGCCGTTGACGTACTTTCCCGGATTCAAGGTGCCGCCACGCTGCTCGCTGCCAAACAGGAATGCGGGCGGTATGCATCGCGCGCGCATCTCGGCGCTATCCACGAAGCGCGTGACAGAGCCCAGCGCGTGGCCAAGCTCCATGTTCGCTCGCAGTCGCTTTTCCTGGCTGGGATGGACGGCGGCCCGGATGATTCCCGAGGGCGTGTAATCGCAATCGATGTCCAGCGCAGCCAAGCGCTCTTCCACATAGGTGACGGCCTCGTCATAGAAACCGACGAACTTACGTGCCTGCTCAAGCCCCACTCGCTTGACGAAAACCTCGCATTCTATGCCCATGCTGCCGAGCAGATAGCCGGCATTGCGCCCGCTGGCCCCGAAGCCTGCGAACTGCTGTTCCAGAACGATGACGTTCGCTCCACGCGCCCTTAGTTCCAGCGCCGTTGACAGGCCGGCGAACCCGGCGCCGACCACGACTACGTCTGCGTGCTCGTGGCCTTTCAGCGCCGGCTGCAGGTCGTCTGGCTGCTCCACCCATCCGCCAAGGCTGCGGAATCTCATGGGTTCGGCATTGTTGCGTGCCGCTCCGTTGAAGGCATTCATTCACATCACTCCCGGGTTGCCGGACGTTGTTCCTCTCATGGGCCGATCCATGGCAGTGCCGCTAGAACCCCTTCCCCGCCTCGGAAAAGGAGGGCATGCCCAACAGCTCTTGCGGGTCACGCATCTGACCATCGATCTCCACCCATCCCAGTAGCGTGGAACTGGCACTCCACCCCAGCAGACGCTGCATTTGCGCGGGGAGTTGCCGAACGCGCTCGACGGGTATGGAAAGGAAGTGGTTTTCTTCCAGGCGCAGGAAGGCCAGGTCATAGGCCATGGTCAGGCCTGTGCGAGGAGCGTCGGATCTGTTGGCGCCACCGCCGTGATATACCGATCCCAGCCAGAGAAGCGCAGTGCCTGCCTTCATTTCTGCGCCGATGGTTTCTTCCTGGGTGGGCATCCGTTCGTCATCCCATTGATGACTGCCAGGAATGACCCGCGTCGCGCCGTTCTCTTCGGTGAAGTCGGTAATTGCCAGCATGAGCTGCAAGCGAGCCTCGCGACCATACTGCGGATGCCGCCAGAGCGAAGTGGCATCGTCGCGATGCAGGGGTTGAAGACCTTGTCCAGGCCCGATCTGTATCGCCTGGGTCATGCTCAGTTGGATATCGGGCGTGATCTCGACCCGATCGTTCCCTACCCAGACATGGGTGGGAGTCTGCAATACCTGCTTTGCCGTCTCGAGGAACAGGGGGTTCAGTGCCACTTCCACGGCGGAGTCGCTTTTCGCCAGGATCCGCGCGGTACGTCGAGTCTGGGTGCCGGCGAAGTAAGGGTCCATGCCGCAGGGGGTAACGCCCAGATAGCTGTCCAGGTCCTCGGTAAGAGACTTCAAGGTTTCTTCCGAGACGAAGTTGCAAATAGCGACAGCGCCATCACGCCTGATGATTTCCACTACCTGCTCGATCGGGGTGTCGCAGCTGACTGTCGTCAATCTTCGCGTACTCATCTGATGCCTACCTGTGTGGTGTTGTCATTGTTCTGCAGGGCTTCCGCAATCAACCTCAGCCCATGAGCGTTCACTCTCATGCGGTCAGACCGCCCTCTCCTTGCGCCTGGCACGGAAAGGAGGTTTGATCATACGACATGATCATGTGATCAAGTCAAACGATTAATAATTCTGCGTGGCATCTCGGCGCTCAGGAAAGGCCTGCCGAATCAAGATCCGGCTCTACGCGGGTTCGCGCTGGCGATAGCGGATTGCCCAGGCTCGATCCTGTTTCGCTTCGGCTACACATCGCCGGCGGTCGGAGCGAAACATCTGGAGAGACAAAGGGTCGCTGCCTCGGTCCTCAAGCGTGTCGACTCATGGATTGGGGGACGGCCATGCGTTAGCATTCGTCCCGGTCGACAGCGGACCAGTCGCCTGGCGGCAACACCGAAGAAGGAGAAGCTGAATGGCTCGAGTGGGCGCCGAAGTGCGCAGGCAAGACTTTATTGAGGCCGCCGTGAAGGTGATCGCGGAATATGGTGTGGCGAATGCCACTACCCGTCGCATCGCGGCCGCGGCGAATTCTCCATTGGCCTCCCTGCACTATGTCTTCCACACCAAGGACGAATTGTTCGACGCGGTCTATGAGTCCCTGATAGACAAGCCACAGCAGTCCTTGCTGCATGTTACGGCGGGAGCCACGGCGGCAGACTCGGTAGCAGAGATATTGCGCCAGTTGGTCGGGTGGTTCACCACGCATCCGGAACTGGCGACTACGCAGTTCGAGCTGTTTTTCTGGAATCTGCGTAACAACCCCGCTATGGCGAGCAAGATCTACACCGATTCCGTCGAAGCGACGAAGCAGGCCATTGAACAGGTCGCTGGCTCGGTGCTGGACCAGGAAGCGCTGGCCACTGTCAGTCGCTTGCTCATCAACCTGTTCGATGGCTTGCTTCTCGCCTGGTCCGCCCATGGTGACCAGGAGCGGCTGAATGCCGAGACCGAAGCCGCCTGCCAGGCTGTGAAGCTGTTGGTGGCCAGCTTCTGATCTTTTCGAAGGCGCATCTCTAGAGAGGGGCATGGTGACACGGTTCGCCGTGCCCCTGCTCTTCGGGCCTCTTGCCAGTTCAGGTGCGGCGCCTCTTCTAGTTCTCCTCTCCCCGCCTCCGCTTCCAGCGGAATCCTGGGCGGCTATCTCGCCGGTCCTTCCCCCTCATAGTCCTGCAAGTTGACTGTGCGCTTCTCGTCCATGCAACAGGCCTTCCGCCATGGCCTGGCGGGAACTGGCTGCGGCACCTAGGTGCAAATAAACCCAAACCGATGGAAACCTGGTGCATTTCGCACCTTGTACCAGCAACTCGCTCGCGCCTATTCTGGTCAAACGATCAAGTCAAAAGATCAAGTCTCTATAACACAACAATAGGAGGCGACATGTCCTCTCACACTGCTCTTCCAATTGAGCCGCTCGATGTTCTGATCATAGGAGCCGGTGTGTCTGGCATCGGCGCTGCGGCTTACCTTCGACGTCACCAGCCGCACAAGGTGTTTGCGATTCTCGAGTCCCGGGAGCGAATGGGCGGCACCTGGGACCTGTTCCGCTATCCCGGCATACGCTCCGACTCGGACCTGTACACCTTCGGCTTCGACTTCAAGCCTTGGACCAAGGCGAAATCTCTGGCGGATGCCGCCGACATTCTCGAATACCTGCGAGAAGCCGTCGCTGAATACCAGTTGGACCCTTTCATCCAGTACCGGCAGAAAGTGGTCTCGGCGAATTGGCAGAGCGACAAAGGGCTGTGGGCAGTATGCGTCGAGGACGGCCACACGGCAGAAACCCGCACCATCGAATGCCGCTGGCTGTTCAGCGCAGGCGGCTACTACCGTTATGACCAAGGCTTCAGCCCACGCTTCGAGGGCGCGGAGCAGTTCAAGGGGCAAATCATCCACCCGCAACACTGGCCCGAGCGCTTGGACTATCGAGGCAAGCATGTGGTGGTCATCGGCAGCGGCGCAACGGCGGTGACCCTGATTCCCGCCATGGCCGACGAGGTCGCCAGCATCACCATGTTGCAGCGGACGCCCTCCTATATCGTCAACCAGCCCGCCAACGATTCCGTTGCCGCTTTTCTTCGCAAGATTCTGCCGGCGCAAACCGCCTACTCACTGACGCGCTACAAGAATGCCAAGATCACCCTGGTCTTCTGGCGATTCTGCCAGCGCTTCCCCGGACTCGCCCGCAAGCTGCTCATATGGCTGACCCGTAGAGAATTACCGAAAGGCTATCCGGTCGACGTTCATTTCAACCCGCCCTACAAGCCCTGGGACCAACGCTTGTGCTCGGTTCCCGAAGGCGATCTTTTCAAGGCCATCAGTGCAGGTAAAGCCTCGGTCGTTACCGACCATATCGAGCGCTTTACCGAGTCCGGTGTCTTGCTCAAGTCCGGCACGGAACTGAAGGCCGATATCATCATCACGGCCACCGGTCTGAACGTGCAGTTGTTCGGCGGTATCGCCCTGCACAAGGATGGCGAGCCGGTAGTGTTGAGCCAGACGCTGGCGTACAAGGGCACGATGCTTTCCGGCGTACCCAATTTTGCCTTTGCGGTGGGCTATACCAACTCATCCTGGACGCTGAAAGTATGCCTGCTGTGCGACCACTTCTGTCGCTTGCTGGGCTTCATGGACAGCCAGGGCCATAACGTCTGCGAGCCGAAGGCGCCGGATGGTGTCGAAACCCGTCCCCTGCTGGATTTCGGGGCCGGATATGTCCAGCGGGCATTGGATAGCATGCCGCGCCAGGGGCCTCGCGAGCCCTGGGTGATGTCGATGGATTACTTCCGTGACATCAAGCTTTTGCGCCGAGGGAAGGTCGCCGACGAATGCCTCCGGTTCAGCACGGTGCCTGACGCCTACCTGCACAGAAGCGTGGCGCTTCAGACTCAGGGCGGCGGGCGATGACTGCGGATCGGTTCTGCGAGCTACCGGGCAAGCGTAGCCTCTGCTATCGCAGCCACGGTCCGGAAACCGCGCCTGCGGTCATCCTCATCGTCGGCCTGGGGCTGCAATTGATCTACTGGCCTGAAGCGCTCATCGCCGGCCTGGTCGAGCGGGGCCTGCGCGTGATCACGCTGGACAACCGTGACTCGGGCAGGTCTTTCTTCACCGAGGTTACCCCGCCCTCGACCCTGCAACAGTTCTTCCGCAAACCGACTGCGGGGTATGACCTGGGCGACATGGCCGACGATGTGATCGGCCTCATGGATGGCCTGCGCCTGGGTGCGGCGCACGTCGTAGGGATGTCGATGGGCGGCATGATCGCCCAGACACTTGCCGCTCGTTATCCGCAGCGAGTCATGAGCCTGGCGTCCATCTTCTCGACGACAGGATCGCTGCGAGTAGGCCAGCCAGCGTTCAAGACCATCTTGCAGCTTCTCCGGCGTCCTCCCCGGAACCAGCGGGAGAGCGTTCGCGACTATGTGGAGATCATGCGTTCCGTCGGTACGACGCTGGAATGGGACGAGCAGGCCCATCGCGACTACGCCATGCAAGCCTGGGAGCGAGGCGGCGGGGAAGCGAGCAACCTCGGGATGGCGAGGCAGATCGGCGCCATCATCAACTCGGGCGACCGAACGCAGGAACTCCAGCGAATTCGCTGCAACACGCTGGTCATCCATGCTGAGAAAGACCTCATGGTCGCCACCAGCGGAGGCTTCGCCACGGCGGCGGCCATTCCCAGGGCGCGCTTGGTGCTGTTGCCGGGAATGGGGCATGACTTCCCCGCCTGCCTGACAGGAACGCTGCTTTCCCTGCTCGCAGGCCAAATGCATTAGTACGGAGCATCCCTTCAGGGGCGGGTGGGTGCCGCCCCTCTTTTTACACCTCGGGACTTGCATGGGGCTTTTCGAAGTTCGTGCTTATCCAGGCCCACATAAGACAAAAAGGTTCCCGGTTGATTCTCGACCGCAGAGCCATGCATCACACGCCGGAGCCGTTGGTTCGCCCTGCGCGTGAATTCCTCCACTGCCGTTCAACAACGACAAAAATCGAGCAAGAGGTACGTATGGAATTCAAGTTCTTACTCCCCGCCAAAGTCGTGATGGGACCCGGCCTGCGTGAGCGCACCGGCGAATACCTGCGGGAACTCGGCATGGCGCATGTGCTGATCGTGACGGACGCCGGGGTAAAGGCCGCAGGCCTGTTGAATGGCGTGTATGCCAGCCTGAATGAGTGGGAGATCGCGTTCGACGAGATATCGGACGTCAAGGCAAACCCTCGCAGCGAAGACATCAACCAGGCGGCGCAGCTGTATCGCGGCAAAGGTATCCAAGGCCTGCTGGCCATCGGCGGCGGCAGCGCGATGGACGCGGCCAAGGCGATCAGCCTGCTGCTGACCCACGAGGGCCGGATCGAAGACTACGAGGGCTCTTTCACCCTCAGGCACGCCATCCCGCCTATCGTCGCCATCCCGACCACCGCCGGAACCGGCAGCGAAGTGACCTGTTTCTCGGTGATCACCGATACCGCCCGGCATTTCAAGATGAGCGTCCAGGATTACCGGGTGGGCCCCGTTCTGGCATTGCTCGACTCCCGCATTCTCGACACGCTGCCTGCATCGATTGCCGCCGCAACCGGCATGGATGCCCTCACCCACGCCATCGAAGCCTACACCTGCCGTGTGTCGAATCCGATCAGCGACGGGCTGGCGCTGCATGCCATCCGCCTGATCAGCCAATACCTCAGGCCCGCCGTACTGGAGCCGGGCAACCTGCATGCACGCGAGCAAATGCTGGTGGCCAGCCTGATCGCCGGCATGGCCTTCGGTAACGCGGACGTCGGCAGCGTGCACTGCATTTCCGAAGCCATCGGTGGCATGTACGACACGCCACACGGCGTGGGCAACGCGATCTTCCTGCCCTTCGTGTTCGGCCATAACCGCGACGCCGACATCACCCGCCACGCGCAGGTCGCCTACGCATTGGGTATCGACCCCAACCTCTCGCCGGCCGAGGCCGCCGAGGCCGCCGTTGGCTACCTGTTCCAGATGAGCAAGGACCTGGGCATCCCCCGCTTCGCCGAGGTGAAAGGCGTGCGCGAGGAAGACTTCCTGAGCATCGCCGAAAAGTCGAAGAAGAATTTCTCCGACGGCAGCAATGCCAAGCAAATGACGGTGGAAACCTACCGTGAAATCGTCGCCGCCGCTTACCACTACGTAGCGTGAAGGAGGCCCGTCATGAGCGAATCAATCGCCGGCGCTTCATTGAAGCGCACGCTGGGTCCGTTTTCCGTTCTGCTGTTCGGTCTGGCGTTCCTCGCTCCGTTGATCGTGTTCGGCACCTATGGCGTGATCACGCAGGCCAGCGGCAACACCACTGCGATGGCCTACCTGATCGCGGCAATCGGCGTGGTGTTCACGGCCTTGAGCTATGGCCGGCTGGTCAGGGTGTTCCCGGTCGCCGGTTCGGCCTACACCTATACCCGCAAGATGCTGAGCGCGAACCTCGGCTTCATGGTGGGCTGGGCCGCCCTGCTCGATTACTTCTTCATCCCGATGCTGATCTGGCTGCTCGGCGCCAGCTACCTCAACATGGCCTTTCCAGAGGTGCCGCAATGGGTGTGGATCATCGGCTTCATCGTCTCCACCTCGCTGCTTAATATCCTGGGCATCCAGGTCGCCAACCGCTTCAACGTGCTGTTGATGGTCGCGCAACTGGCCATCATCGTCGTGTTCATCGGCCTGTGCGTGCACTACATCGTCGCGGCCAACGGCCCTGGCGGGCTGCTGTCGGCCAAGCCGTTCTTCAACCCGGACGTGTCTTTCGCCACCAGCATGGCCGGCGCCGCCATTGCCGCGTACTCGTTCCTGGGTTTCGACGCGCTGTCCACGCTCAGCGAGGAGACCCGCGACCCGGGCCGGACACTGCCGCGCGCGATCCTGCTGGTCGCATTGACCGGCGGCTCGGTCTACGTCGGCTCGTCGTACTTCATGTACCTGGCGCACCCCTCCCCCGCCTTCGAGCATGTGGACGGCGCCGCCTTCGAGATCGCCCGCATGATCGGCGGCGACCTGTTCTTCGCCGTGGTCCTGGCGGGGATCATCATCGCCCACTTCGCCGCAGGCATGTCGTTCCAGGCCAGCGTGGGCCGGCTGCTGTACGCCCTGGGGCGGGACAACCAACTGCCGCGCAAGCTGTTCGGTGTCCTGCATCCTCGCTACAAGACCCCGGCCTTCAACATTCTGCTCTGCGGCATTTTCGGCTGCGCGGGTTTTGCCCTGACGATCGCCACCGCGACGTCCCTGGTCAATTTCGGCGCGTTTCTCGCCTTCAGCGCAGTCAACCTTTGCGCGTTGCGGCTCTCCTTCGATACCCGCCTCGGAGACGGGGCGGGCTTGTTGCGCGGGGTGCTCTGCCCGCTCGTTGGCCTGGTCACGGCCGGGTGGATGCTGGTCAGCCTGGATAAAGACGCGCTGATCATGGGCTGTAGCTGGCTGGGCCTGGGGGCGGTCTATCTCGCTTGCCGGACCAGCTTCTTCCGCAACCCGGTGCCCGACGCGCTGGCGTAGTGACCACCCTTCTATCGAACGCTCTGACAACAACCACAAGGCCGGCTTCGAGCCTGCCCTTCAATGGCGAGAATCGATATGCAAACCAAACTTCTGATCAATGGTGCCCTGGTGGCCGGCGAAGGCGAGAGCCACGCGGTGTACAACCCGTCCCAGGGCAACGTCCTGGTGCGAATTACCGAGGCCAGCGGCGCCCAGGTCCATGCCGCGGTGCAGAGCGCGGATGCGGCCTTCGACGCCTGGTCGCAAACGCCGCCCAAGGATCGCGCGGCCCTGCTGCTCAAGCTTGCCGAGCGCATCGATGCCCAGGCGCACGTGTTCGCTCGCCTGGAGGCGGACAACTGCGGCAAGCCTTTCAACGCCGTGCTGCTGGACGAACTGCCCGCCGTATCGGACGTGTTCCGTTTCTTCGCCGGCGCCGTGCGCTGCCTGCAGGGCTCGGCGGCGGGAGAGTACGTCGCGGGGCATACCTCGATGATCCGCCGCGACGCGGTGGGCGTGGTCGCCTCCATCGCGCCGTGGAACTATCCGTTGTTGATGGCAGCGTGGAAACTCGGCCCGGCATTGGCCGGCGGAAACACCGTGGTGCTGAAACCGTCGGAGCACACGCCGCTGAGTACCTTGAAACTGGGCGAGCTGCTTGCCGAGATCTTCCCCGCCGGCGTGGTCAACATCGTCCACGGTCGAGGTGCCTCGGTGGGTGAGCCGCTGACCAGCCATGCCCAGGTGCGCATGGTGTCGCTGACCGGCTCCGTGCGCACCGGCAGCCGGATCATCGAAGGTACGGCCGAGAGCGTGAAACGCATGCACATGGAGTTGGGGGGCAAGGCTCCTGTACTGATCTTCGACGATGCCGACATCGACGCCGCCGTCGAAGGCATCCGCGCCTTCGGCTTCTACAACGCCGGCCAGGACTGTACCGCCGCGTGCCGCCTCTATGTGCAGAAAGGGGTCTACCAGGAGTTCGTTCGCAAGCTCGGCGAGGCCGTATCCAGCATCCGGTGCGGGCTGCCGGACGATCCGGCGACCGAGATGGGACCGCTGATCACCAAGGAGCATCTGGAGCGTGTCGAGGGGTTCGTGAACCGGGCCAGGGAGTTGCCGCACATCGAAGTGGTCACCGGCGGCAAGCGCGCCGAGGGTGCCGGCTTCTTCTTCGAGCCGACGGTCCTGGCCGGCGCTACGCAGGAGGATGAGGTGGTGCGCCGCGAGATCTTCGGCCCGGTGGTGACCGTCTCGTCGTTCGAGGATGAAGCCCAGGCGCTGGCTTGGGCGAACGACTCCGACTACGGCCTGGCGTCTTCGGTATGGACCGCCGATGTGGGGCGCGCTCATCGCCTGGCCGCCCGCCTGCAATACGGCTGCACCTGGGTCAACACCCACTTCATGCTGGTCAGCGAAATGCCCCACGGCGGGGTCAAGCTGTCCGGCTACGGCAAGGACCTGTCGATGTACGGCCTGGAAGACTACACCGTGGTGCGCCACGTGATGTTCAAGCACTGACCGCCCACACCCCGGACTACCCAGATCATTTTTCAAGAGGTTTGCATGAACAACATCGAGACGTTCGAAAGGCTCGAGTCCAACGTGCGGATGTACTGCCGCGACTTGCCCCTGGTGTTCGATACCGCCCAAGGCAGCAGGATCCGCGGCGAAGATGGCCGCGAATACCTGGACTTCTTCGCCGGCGCCGGCGCCCTGAACTATGGCCACAACGACCCGCGCATGCGCGATGCGCTGATCGCGTATCTGTCGGCCAACGGCGTGACCCACGCCCTCGACCTGCACACCACCACCAAGCGCCAGTTCCTGGAAGCGATCGAGCGCGACCTGTTCAAGCCACGCGGCTGGGACTACAAGGTCCAGTTCACCGGCCCGACCGGTGCCGACGCCGTCGAGGCGGCGTTGAAGCTGGCGCGCAAGGCGACCGGGCGTACCAAGGTCGTATCGTTCTACGGGGCTTACCACGGCATGACCGCCGGCGCCCTGGCCGTCACCGGCAACCGCACTCGCCGTGGCCCCGGGCTTTCCACCGACGTGGTGTTCGTGCCCTACGAAGACAGCCCCTATGGCGAATTCGACAGCATTGGCTTCCTCGAGCGCCTGGCCAACGACCAGGGCAGCGGCTCGGAGCTGCCGGCGGCGGTGATCGTCGAGTCGGTGCAGATCCAGGCCGGCGTCTACCCGGCTTCCAACCAATGGCTGCAACGCTTGCGCAAGTGGACCACCGACCACGGCGTGCTGCTTATCTGCGACGAGATCCAGGCCGGTTGCGGCCGCACCGGCGACTTCTTCGGCTTCGAGCGCTCCGGGGTGGTGCCGGACCTGATCACCTGCGCCAAATCGATCGGCGGCTTCGGCCTGCCGATGGCGATCGTGTTGCTTCGTGCCGGGCTGGATGTATGGCAACCGGGCGATCACATCGGCACCTTCCGCGGCAACCAGTTGGCGTTCCTGACCGCCCGCATCGCGCTCAGCTATTGGCACGATGAGCAGTTCCTGAAATTGCTGGCCGACAACTGCGCGGCCATGGAGCGCGCAGTTGCCGGCTTTGCGGAAATTCCAGGCGTCGCGTCCGCGCGTTGTCGCGGCATGATCGCCGGCATCGATTTCGGCCGCGGCAACGTCGAGGTCGCCAAGGACGCCCAGCAGCGCGTGCTGCAAGCGGGCGTGCTGGTCGACCGCTGCGGCCCGAATGGCGAAATCATCAAGCTGATGCCACCGCTGAACACTCCGACCGACCAACTCGAAGGCGGCCTCAGGGCCTTCGGCGAATCGGTCGCGGCAGCGCTGGGAGAATAGCTGCCAGGGTCACCCTTCGGCCTGTGTTGAAGCGCAGGCCGGAGACCTGTTGGACATCAGCCAGAACAATAATCAGGAGACCTCGAGCGTGCGTGAACACAATGATGAAAGCTTCGAGTTCGAAGTGTCCGTGATCGGGCTCGGAGCCATGGGAACCATCATGGCCCAAGCGTTGCTCAGGCAAGGCAGGCGCGTGGCGATCTGGAACCGCTCACCCGGCAAGGCCGCGGCGCTCGTCGCCGCTGGCGCTCACCTGTGCGAGAGCGCCGAAGCCGCGCTGGCTGCAAGCCCGGCCACGATCTTCGTGCTCCTGGACAACCAGGCGACCCACGAGGTGCTCGGGATGCCAGGTGTGATGCAGGCGCTGGCCAACCGTACGATCGTCGATTACACGACCAACGCCCGGGACGAGGGCCTGGCGCTTCAGAGTCTCGTCAACCGCGCGGGCGGCCATTACGTCAAAGGGATGATCGTGGCCTACCCGCGCAACGTTGGTCGTCGCGAAAGCCACAGCATTCATACCGGTGATCCTGAGGCCTTCGAACGGCATCGGGCGCTGCTTGAGGGGCTTGCCGGTCATACGACGTTCCTCCCCTGGGACGAAGCATTGGCCTTCGCCACCGTGCTCCACGCGCATGCGTTTGCCGCGATGGTGGCTTTCTTCGAGGCCGTGGGGGCTGGTGTCCACTTCGGCCTGCCGCCTTCGAAGACCGCTCGGCTCATGCTCGACACGTCGCGCTTTTTCGTCGCCGATGCACTCGAGGAAGCGGTCCGTCGGCTGGAAGCGCAGGATTTCGCAGGCGATCAGGCGAGGCTCGATGTGCATGCCCAGGCCTTCGCCCATATCGCCGGAGCCCTGCACGCACAAGGGGCCTGGACGCCGGTCTTCGACGCGCTGTGCCAGGCCGTGCAACGCGCGGCAGCCATGGGCTATGGCGACCAGGACATCGTAGCCGTCACCCACCTGTTCGCCCGCGAATGCGACACCGCAAGCGCGGCGGGACAGTGACTGCGCTGCGCTTCTAAGGTCCGCATGGATAGCGCCCGAAGACAACAACTATAAAAAATCGCTGGAGAATCATATGCGCCGATTCGGTTTTCTACTGGCTGTCCTTGTACTGGTCATCTTCCTGAGTGCACTGTTTTCGAAGCCTTCCGTCGTCAACCGCGGGACGGCTCAGCGCATGGAGCACTACCCCACCGTCGGTATCGGAGACATCTTCCGGGGGCACTAGCCAGGCCTCGGGCGACAGACAGCCTCGAAGCCTGCCACCCGTTCGACAGCGATCGTGTGCGCCTCAGTGGTCTATGGCTCCGCTGGCGCCAAGGCCGGTCTGGCCTCGTACGTATTGGTCGGCGAAGGCTGCCCTTTCCGCCATGGCCCGCTTGGTCCGGTCCAGGCGGGAAACGCCATACGCCACCAGGAACGCCAACGGCATGGAGAACAGCGCAGGCTGGGTATAGGGGAACAGCGGCTCGGCGAAGTGCAACACATCCACCCACACCAGCCTGGAGAAAACCACGAAGCCCATGGCGCTGAACAACCCGACGTAGCCACCGGCCAACGCGCCACGGGTGGTCAGCCCCGACCAGAACATCGACAGGAACAGCACCGGGAAGTTGGCCGAAGCGGCGATGCCAAAGGCCAGGGCGACCATGAAGGCCACGTTGATGTTCTCGAACACGATGCCCAGGGCTATCGCCACCAAGCCAAGGCCCAGGGTTGCCAGCTTGGTTACCCGCAGCTCCTGCGCCTCGCTGGCCGCGCCCTTCATGATCACCCGCGCATACAGGTCATGGGCGATGGCGGACGCCCCGGCCAGGGCCAGGCCTGACACCACGGCCAGGATGGTGGCGAAGGTCACGGCGGAGAGGAAGCCCAGCAGCAGGTTGCCTCCCACTGCCTGGGCCAGGTGCATGACCACCATGTTGCCCCCGCCCAGCAGCTTGCCTCCCGCTTCCCCGCCCTCGAAGAACCGGGGCTGCTGGCTGACGATCACGATCGACGCCAGGCCCAGCAGGAAAATGACATTGAAGAAGTAGCCGATGAACCCGGTGGCGTAGAGCACCGACTTGCGCGCCTCCCGGGCATCGCCGACGGTGAAGAAACGCATCAGGATGTGCGGCAGCCCGGCGGTGCCGAACACCAGCCCCAGGCTCAGCGATAGCGCGGTCAACGGGTCGGCCAGCAAGCCACCAGGGGCCAGCAGGCGTTCGCCCAGGGCATGGCTATCCATCGCCTGGCTGACCAGCCTGTCATAGCTGAAGTCGAATTCGCGCATCGCCAGGAACAGCACCAGCGAGCCGCCGACCAGCAGCAGGAATGCCTTGACGATCTGCACCCAGGTGGTTGCCACCATACCGCCGAAGGTCACATACAGCATCATCAGCGCACCGACGATCACCAGGGCGATCTGGTAGTCCAGGCCGAACAGCAGCCTGATCAACTGCCCGGCCCCGACCATCTGCGCCACCAGGTAGAAACACACCACGGTCAGCGATCCGATGGCGGCCATGGTGCGCACCTTGCCCTGGTCGAGACGGTACGAGGTGATGTCGGCGAAGGTGAAGCGGCCCAGGTTGCGCAGCCGCTCAGTCATCAATAGCAGCAGTACCGGCCAGCCCGCGAAGAAGGCGATGAGATAGATGTAGCCATCCATCCCGGAGCTGTAGATGAGCGCGGTGATTCCCAGCAGCGTGGAGGCGGACATGTAGTCGCCGGCCAGCGCCAGGCCGTTCTGCCAGCCCCGGATACCGCCACCGGCGCTATAGAAATCCGCCGTCGAATGGGTCCGTCGCGCCGCCCACCAGGTGATGCACAGGGTGAACAGCACGAACACCATGAACATGCCGATGGCATGCAGGTTGAGCGGCTGGCGCTGGCCAGCGTCCAACGCGGGCGAGGCCAACAGCAGGCCGGAGTGCAGCGACAACGCCAGGGGAAGGAGCTTCTTCATGCGCCCTGCTCCTCTTCCAGCCCAGCGACCAGAGCCTGGGTCAGGCGATCGAATTCGCCGTTGGCGCGGTACACATAGAGCGCCGACAAGGCACAGAAGAACACGAACAGGAACACGCCGGCGGCGACGCCGAAGGTCATGTTCGAGCCCTGCGCCAGACGCCTGGCAATCAGCTCGGGGCAGAACGATACCAGCGCGATGTAGCCGTGGAACGTGGCCAGGATCAGCAGGAGCAGGCTCAGGGTGAAACGGTTTCGGCGCGCCACCAGTTGCTGGAACCGGGCACTGGCGCGGATACGCGCGTATAGCAGGCTGGACATGGGACACCTCGGGCAACCTAGTTATTGTTATGGAATGTGCGGGTGCGGCAGCGCCATCAGCGGCCGGCGTCGCCGGCCTCCTCCTCCTGCCGGGCCCACTCGCGCAGGACGAACTTCTGGATCTTGCCGGTGGCGGTCTTGGGCAGTTCGGTAAGCGTCACATGCCGCGGTGCCTTGAAGTGCGCCAGGCGCTCGCGGCACCAGCGGACCAGATCGTCACCCGTGGTTCTGGGTAAGGCATCCGCCCGCAAGGCGACGAACGCGTGGGGTGTCTCGCCCCAGCGCGAATCCGGGCGCGCCACCACCGCGGCCTCGACCACCTCGGGGTGCTGGTAGAGCACTTCCTCGATCTCCAGCGAGCTGATGTTCTCGCCGCCGGAAATGATGATGTCCTTGGCCCGGTCCTTGATTTCCACGTAGCCGTCCGGGTGCAGCACGGCCAGGTCGCCGGTGTGCAGCCAGCCGTCGGCCAACGCGGCACGGGTGGCCTCGGGGTTGTGCAGGTAGCCTTTCATCACGGTGTTGCCCCGCACTACCAGTTCGCCAAGGGTGCGGCCGTCGGCCGGGACCGGACGGCCGGTGTCGGTATCCAGCACCGTGGCCTCCTCGAGCATCGGGTGGGCGACGCCCTGGCGGCTCATGAACTGGGCCCGGGCCTCCAGCGGCAATTCGTCGACCCCCGGCTGCCACAGGCACAGGGTGCTGGGGCCGTAGCTTTCGGTCATGCCGTAGGCGTGGGTGATGCTGAAGCCGCGTGCTTCCATGGCGGCGATGACCGCGCTGGGCGGCGCGGCGCCGCCGGTGATCACCGATACCGGCACGGCAGGGACGCTGGCATGCTCGGCATGGATCAGCATCGACATCACCACCGGCGCGGCGCTCAGGTGGGTCACCGCATGCTCGGCAATGGCGGCGTGGATCGCATCTGGCTGGACCTTGCGCAGGCACACGTGCGTGCCACCGGACAGCGTCACCGCCCAGGTATGGCTCCAGCCGTTGCAGTGGAACATCGGCAAGGTCCACAGGTAGACGCTGCGCGGCCCCAACTGGAAGATCAGCGCGCCGGCGCAGGCGTTGAGGTAGGCGCCGCGGTGATGCAGGACCACGCCCTTGGGATCCCCCGTGGTGCCGGAGGTGTAGTTGATGGCGATCGACTGCCATTCGTTCTGCGGCGCACTCAGCGGCCGCCCCGGGTCGCCCTGGGCCAGAAACGCCTCATAGTCCAGGTCGTGGGCGAGGTCGGCTCGCTCGGCCTGATCATCGTCGATGCCCACCAGCAAGGGCGGCGCATCGAGCATGGCCAGCGCCTGCTGGGCCACGGCATCGAACTCACGGTCGCAGATCAGCACCCTGGCCGCGCAGTGGCGCAGGATGAAGGCGATGCTGCGTGCCTCCAGGCGAATGTTGATGCATACCAGCACCGCCCCGGCACCGGGTACGCCATAGTGGGCCTCGAGCATTTCCGGGATATTCGGCGCCAGTATCGCCACCCGCTCGCCCGCTTGTACGCCGACCCGCTCCAGGGCACTGGCCAGGGCGCAACTGCGCTCGTGCAACTGGCGGTAGCTGTAGCGCCTTGCGCCATAGACCACCGCATCGCGCTGCGGGTACACCTGCGCGGCACGCTTGAGGAACGACAGCGGCGACAGCGGGACATGGTTGGCTTCGTTGGGAGCAAGCTCGTGCTCGAGGGTCGGAACCATCATGGCAGCCACCTCATCGACACATTGCTCGGGTCTTGCACGCACATACATACCTCCTGTTCTTGTTGTTATTGCGCCAGGGCGCGTTACAGGCTGCTGCACAGGTGGCCGCCATCGACCACGATCTCGGCGCCGCTCATGGCCCGCCCGGCATCGCTGGCGAGCAGCAGCAAGGCGCCGTCCAGGTCCGCCGGCACGCTGAAGCGGCGGCTGGGGATACGCGAGCGCAACTTGTCGCCGGCCTCGCTGGCCAGGAAGGCCTCGTTCAGGTCGGTCATCACGTAGCCGGGCGCCAGGGCGTTCACCCGGATGCCATGGCGCGCCAACTCCAGCGCCATGGCGCGGGTCAGGTGGGCCAGGCCGGCCTTGGCCGCCAGGTAGGGGCCGACGGCGCCGGCCACACGGCTGGCGAGGATCGAAGTGACATTGATCAGGCTGCCGCCCTTCCCCGCCGCGACCATGCGCCTGGCGCTTTCCTGGGCCACCGCCCAGGCGCCCTTGAGGTTGGTGTCGAGCACGCGGTCCCAGCTTTGATCGTCGCAGGCCAGCAAGGGCTGGCTGTCGCTCACCCCCGCATTGTTGACCAGCACATCCAGCGGGCCGGCGGCATCGAGCACCCGGCAGATATCCTCACGGCAGGTCACATCGAGGGCAAAGGCCTGCGCCCGCCCTCCCGCCACCTCGATGGCCTCCACCAGTGCCTGCAGCGGCGCCTGGCGCCTGGCAGTCACCACCACCTCGGCGCCTGCGGCGGCCAGGGTCATGGCGAAGTGGCGGCCCAGGCCGCTGGAGGCTCCGGTCACCAGGGCGCGGCGCCCGTCGAGGGCGAACAGTCGGGTCAGGTTCGGCTGCATCAGCGGGCCTCCAGGCGCTGGTCGAGCAGTTTCTTCGCCAGGCTCATGCGATGCACTTCGCTCGGGCCGTCATAGATGCGGAACGGACGAATGTCGCGGAAGATCCGCTCCACCACAGTCTCCCCGGTCACCCCGCGCCCGCCCAGTACCTGGACGCAACGGTCGACCACCCGCCACAGCGCTTCGGCGCTGATCACCTTGGCCATGCTCGAATCGACGTTGGCGCGCCGGCCCTGGTCGAGCACCCAGGCGCAGTGCCACACCGCCAGGCGCACCACGTGCAGGTCCATCATGTTGTCGGCCAGCATGAAGCCCACACCCTGGTGCTCGCCCAGCGGCTTGCCGAAGGCGTCGCGGGTGCGCGCATAGTCGCAGGCGATGTCGTGGGCGCGACGCGCGGCGCCCAGCCAGCGCATGCAGTGGGTGAGCCGCGCCGGCGCCAGGCGCACCTGGGCATACCGGAACCCCTTGCCGATCTCGCCGAGCACATCGCTCGCCGGAATACGCAGGTTGTCGAAACGCAGCTGCCCGTGGCCACCGGTGAAGCAGCTGTCCAGCGAGTCCAGCTGACGCTCATGGATGATGCCGTCGCGTTTCATGTCGGTCAGGAACATGGTCGCCGTACCATCCTCCATGCGCGCCATGACGATGCCGAAGTCGGCGCCTTCTGCGCCGGTGATCAGCCACTTGCGGCCATTGATCAGGTAGTCGTCGCCATCGCGGGTGGCGGTGGTGCGCAGCATCGAAGGGTCCGAGCCGGAGCCTGGCGCAGGCTCGGTCATGGCGAAGCAGGAACGGGCATGGCCCTGGACCAGCGGGCGCAACCAGCGGTCTTTCTGCGCCTCGGTGGCGACCACGTCCATCAGGTGGATGTTGCCTTCGTCCGGGGCATGGATGTTCAGCGCCACCGGGCCCAGCGGCGAGTAGCCGGCCTCTTCGAAGACGATCGCCTTGGCCACGTGGCTCAGCGCCAGGCCACCCATTTCGCGGCTGGCGTGGGGCGTCAGCAAGCCGGCCGCGCGGGCGCGGGCCACCAGGTCCTGGCGCAGGGCGTCGCTGGGGCCGTGGCTGTCCTGGCGGGGGTCGTTCTCGAGCGGGATGACCTGTTCGGCGATGAAGTCTCGGGTCTTGGCCTGCAAGGCGAGCAGTTCGTCCGGGAGGGTGAAGTTCATGGTTGTCCTTCTGGGTGCTTGTCTGTCGGGAATGAGATGGCTGACGCCGTTCAGGGCAAGGCCTTGGGATTGCTGATGGCCAATCGGGCGAGGGTGACCTGGCGCAATGTCTCGACCAGGGTTCTATGGTTTTGCGGGGCGTCATGGCTGCCCAGGCGAATGTCCCGTGCCAGTTGGCGGCGCAGGTCGGGCAAGGCTGCGGGCGCCTCGTCGACCAAGGCGGCCAGACGTGTCCGCTCCTGGTCCTCGGCCAGAGCCCCCAGGCGGCTTTCGCGGGCTGCGATGGCCATGGCATTGGCGATCATCAGGGCCGGGTAACGCAGCTCGCCGGGCAGCGCTGGCAGCAGTTGCTCCAGAAGCGTCGAGCGAGCGATGTCGAGCAGTTCATGGGCATCGGGTTGGGTCATGGCGCTTCGGCTCCGGTCATGTGCAGGATGTCGAGCTCAAGCTCCGGCAGCAGTCGTGCGGTCAGTGCCAGCTCAATGGACGGCTCTTCGCCGGACAGGTGGCGCTGGCCTTGCTGCAGGGCGATCACCGCCCAGCGCAGGGTGGCCATGACCTGCCAGTAGTGCAGTTGGCTGCGCTCGATACGCAGCGGAGACACCTCGTGGTAGCCCCCCAGGAAGTCCTCCAGTTGGCCGATACCGCCGGCCTCGAGGTCTGGGCGGGTGAAGCGCCAGCAGCGGGCGGTGAACCAGCCGAGGTCCTCGCACGGGTCGCCCCAGCCGGTGAACTCCCAGTCGAGTACGGCTTCGAGTCCCTGTTCGCTGGCCAGGTAGTTGCCGGTGCGGTAGTCACGGTGCAACAGACACAGGATGCTGTTGCGCGGTGCGTGCAGCTCGCACCAGCGCAGGCCCCACTCCAGCACCGGATAGGCATCGGCGAGGGTGTCGAGGTAGTGGCGATAGGCGTCGATGGTCGCCAAGGCCGGTGAGCGGGTTGGCATCGGCAGGAAATCCAGCGCGGCGCACGGCGGGCGAACCTGATGCAGGCGCGCCAGGTTGGCGCCAAGCTGCGCCGCCAGCTGCGCCCGGCCCTGGGTGCCGGCGCCAGCGCTGAGCAAGCGACCGGCGGCGACACCCGGCACGTACTCCATCAGGAAGAACACCCGCCCATGCACGCGCATATCGCGGCACAGCCACAGCGGGCGCGGTACTTTCACACCGGCCTGATGAACCACTTGCAGCACCTCGAACTCCTGTTCGCGGTCAAGGCTGGCGGGTAGCGCGGAAAGCGCGTCGCTGCGCAGCACCCAACGCCGGGCGCCAGCCCAGGGGCCGCCTTCGATCAGCAGGTCCAGCAGCCAGTTTTCCTGGATGGCGCCGCCGCTCAGGCGCTGGCGTGCCTGGATGACCACCCGCTTCGCTGCGGCGTGCTCGCGGATGAACTCGACCAGTGGCTGGTCGTCCGGGGCCACGAATGTCTCGCCGTCCCGTACGGTCGTAGGAGGAGTGCTCATGGGGTTGTAGGGCCTGCCTGTAGTCATGTTGTCAGACAGCTTTAGCAACGCCTGGGCCAATTTTCGGGATATGCCTGTAACCCGCGCGCTCTCTGGCGCCAGGTTTTTCCATGGCGCTCGACGAAGCAATCCGGGTTTCACTTTTGCAACGAACTGATTCAGTATCGAAACAATTCAATCCTGAACAGGTCTCGACATGCGTCCTCCCCTTTCCCAGGTTGTCGTGCTGGTCAGTCACCTTCAACGACCTCGGCAGCGCAGTCGCCTCGCCAGCCTGGTGGCCGGCCTGGCGGCGGGCTACCCGGACGTCCATATCGAGGTGCTCGACACCTCGGTATCCGAAGCCCTGCAAACCGCCCGCGATCTCGAACAGCGCGGCAAGGCCGACGTGTTCGTCTGTGCTGGCGCCACTGCCGCCTACCTGCGTAGACACCTGGCACGTCCGGTTCTGACGATGCGCGTTGGCGGCGGAGACCTGTTGCGTGCGCTGGAGCAAGCCCGCGAACACTCCTCCCATGTCGCCCTGCTCAGCTACAACCGCATCGACCGGGACCTGCAAGCCATGCGAACGCTGTTCACGGTGCAGGTTCACCAGGTCGCCTACACCACCCTGGAAGAGGCTCGCCAGGCTGTCCTGGAGGTAGCCCGCCTGGGTTGCCGCAGCATCATCGGTTCGTCGACGGTGGTGGAGCTGGCGGAACAGGCAGGCCTGCACGGCGTGCTGTCGCTGAGCGAAGACACTGCGCGCAAGGCGCTCGAGGAAGCCATGGGAGTCCTCGACAGCCAGCGCCTGGAGATCGCCAAGCGGCGGCATCTTGACGCGGTGCTGCAACACATTCCAAGCGGTGTGGCAGCGGTCGACAACCAGGGTGTGGTGCAATCGCTCAACCCTGCCCTTGCCCAGTTGCTGGAGTTGCCGGTCAGCTCGGCTCTGGGTCGACCGTTACAGCAGCTATGCCCGGAGCTTGACCTGCAACAGGCGCTAGAGGATGGCGGTGGCGAGGAAAACCGGGTGATCCGGCTGGGCTCGCACGCCGTGGTCAGCAATCTCCTGCCGATCCTGGAGAATGGCGAGCGTACCGGCCTGGTGCTCACCTGCCAGGACATCACCGCCGTGCAGCGCGCGGATCAACGCATCCGCTCCACTCGCCGTCCAGGTGCCTTCACCGCGCGTTACCGGCTCGAACAACTCAACGGCGCGAGCAAGGCCAACCGTGAGATGTTGCAGCTGGCCAAGCGCTTTGCCGCCAGCCATTCGACCATCCTGATCACTGGCGAAAGCGGCACCGGCAAGGAACTGCTCGCCCAAGGGATCCATAACGAGAGCCCTCGCCGGCACGGGCCTTTCGTCGCCATCAACTGCGCGGCGTTTCCCGAGTCGCTACTGGAAAGCGAACTGTTCGGCTACGAGGAAGGCGCCTTCAGCGGTTCGCGCAAAGGCGGCAAGCCCGGCCTGTTCGAGGCGGCGCACCGTGGCACGCTGTTCCTCGACGAGATCGGCGACATGCCTGTGTCGCTGCAGACTCGCCTCCTTCGTGTATTGCAGGAGCGAGAGGTCTTGCGCCTGGGCGGCACCGAGCCGATCTCCATCGACGTGCGCATCGTCGCCGCCACCCACAAGGACCTGGGGGCCGCCATGAAGGATCGCGAGTTTCGCACCGACCTGTATTACCGGCTGAATATCCTGCGCTTGCAGACCACGCCCCTGCGCGAGCGGCCCGAGGACATTCCTCTGATTTGCCAGGGAATCAGCCAGCGCCTGCTGGTCCAGGGCCAGCCACCGGGTGCCGCAGGCATAACGACGCTCCTGCTACCCTACCTCGTCCGCCATTCCTGGCCCGGAAACGTCAGGGAACTGGAGAATGTCATCGAACGGGCGATGCTCTCCGCCAGCGAAATCTTCCATGAGCACGGCGTGGATGAGCATTACCTGGCTCGCGTGCTGCCCGAGCTATTCGAAGGCCAGCCTCAGCCCAGGTCCCGGAAAGAGCCATCGCGCACAAAGGATTTGCACGCCATCGGCAAAACCGCGCAGTTGCGCTACATACAGGAGACGCTGGACAGCTGCCAGGGCAGCCTTGACGAGGCTGCGCGTCGGCTCGGGATCAGCCGGACCACGCTGTGGCGGCGGCTTCGTTCGGCACGCTGAGCAAAACGATGCGCCTGGGCGATGCGGAACTCGCCCAGGCATGGACGCGGCCGGTGCCGTGAAACTCAATTGATCAGCGGAACCTGCTTGCCGATCTGCAACGCCTCCAGCGCGTCCAGTTGCGCTTCGATCTGCAGGAAGCGCATGGCCCGCCGAGGTGACATCTTCTCGGCCACTTCCTGCACGTACCGGTGCAGCACGGCCAGCTGTTTCTCCTGCAATCCCCGATAGAGGTCGACCATCCTCGAAGCTTCCGCGTCGGTAATGCTGCCGGAACCATAGGCGCGGGCATATTCGAGCAGGAGCTGGAATGTCTCCTTGTGCAGGCTGTCCGTCTCGCCTCGGTAGCGTGAATAGATCGGCCAGAACGTCTCGGCTTCGGTGCCGTCCAGCGCCATGTTTGCCTCGACCATCCGTTTGCGCTTGTAGTTGATGGTTTCCAGCTGGTTCCTGATCTTTTCCTTGTGCTCGTTCATCACCTGCTCGACCGATGGCAGGGGTTCGTCGGCATGAGCGGCAAGGGAAAGGGTCGCGACCAGGGTGGCCACGAAAAGCAAGCGCCTGGACATCGGCGTTCTCCTTCTGGGTTGATCGAATGGATTCATGCTGCCGCGGTGCGATGCGACATCAACGGGCCCCGCTCCTCAGGGCGATCCTGGGCGCCCACTCCAGCCATTCGTCATTGGCCGAATCGAACAGGGCGAAGGTCTGCCCCGGCTTGGCGGGC